>TARA_R100001244_G_scaffold25113_2_pt1 | contig 136833 bp, 188 predicted proteins | sample TARA_R100001244 | Tara Oceans TARA_R100001244 (sample SAMEA2621564) | marine metagenome | biome: marine biome (ENVO:00000447); feature: mesopelagic zone (ENVO:00000213); material: "saline water (ENVO:00002010), including plankton (ENVO:xxxxxxxx)" | depth 790 m
TGAGTGTATTATTAGGGAAAAGCTTAGTAAAATGAAACTTGATCGCATTTATTATGGCGAGGTTCTCTAATGAGTGCTGATTGGGCGAGGGATTGTCGTTGCGGTCACGCTGTTGGCCCTCACATGGTGTGGTCGACTTTTGATATGGCGGCTGGCAGTATTCCTCATTCTTATCAGTATCGGTGTAAAGCTGACGGGTGTCCTTGTGATGCATAGGGCGTGTGGTATTCAGCGTCCATTTGCGGTAAGCGATTATGATGAGTGGGACGAGGATGTAGGTGCGGCCACGCGATTGGCCTTCACTCCGGTGTTGATAACGTGACTCACATCTGGCCGTGTCGTGTTGCGAATGTGGGAATCACAATTGGTGGTTTAGTAGGTTTATTCATCATGATCGAAAGTATCGGTTTTAATGAACTGTAGATGTGGGCATGACGTTAACTTGCATCGGTATCATATTAATACTTATCATTGCTACAATTGTAATTGTCAACAATATAGGCTTTGGTTTAGTGGTCATATTTATGTTGATAGCCGACATAGTTGGAAACCACCACAAGGGTTAAGGCGAAGAAGTTTTAGTGGGAGACTAGGCATGTGCCGTTGTGGTTGCGGGCGTAAGCAATATAGGTGGTGGTATAGCGCTCTTGTTTTGAAGTGGAATTATGGACAATAACGATTACAATTTCGCTTGTTGTAGGAAGTGTGATTGTCCTGTTTATAAACCCTGGTTTAGTTCTAGAATTAAGCATAATTTAGCCGCAAGAAACGCTTACAAGAATAAAATCGGATGAGTTTTCCCTGTAGATGCGGAAGATCAGGAAAATGGCTAACTGTTTATGATCATTGGTGTTCCGAAAGCGATTGCTGGTTTAGTTATAGAATCCATAAATTGAAAGTGAGTTGGATATGGAAGGTGTCTTAGCTTGTAGGTGTGGCAAGGAGCACTCCGACCGTGGCCATGATTTTTTAAATTATTGGTATAGTTATCAAGTTTGGTCCGACGCTGTTTTGGAGAGGTTGTTAGATGGCTTGTATTAACACCGTTGTTCGAAGAAGAAATTGGTGGTTTAGCAATAAAATCCATTTTCATCATTTTGTGATGAGGTGGCAGTGAGCTTTCGTTGTAGATGTGGGAAGGTGGACGAGGACCATTTTGCTCGTACTAATGGGTGTTGGTATTCGTATTTTATCAACGAGAATAAGTTAAAGGCTGCGCGGATGAGGAGATGGTCTAAACTTTATGAAAGAGACCGTTAGCAACGTTGCGCTGCCTCGGTGTCGATGTCAAACGGCATATATGGGACCGATTTGGCTAGCCGAAATTTATTATCATTGGGCTGGCACTTGTTGGTACTCATACAGGATTTTTAATGAGTAGAACTAAAGATTTTTTTGCAGTACTAACTCTCCGCCCAAGCCGAGCGTTAATTGTCGATGTAGTCATTGGCCTAACAGCAAGGTTTGGTGCGCATGAGAGCCTGGTATAGTGAGCAAGTGTGGGAGAGCGTTGAAAGGTCTGTCAAGCTTAAGCTTCTCATTGAAGTTGACGATCCGAGCTTAATTGGTGATGTTAACAAGTTGTGTGGTAAGAATCTCACCATAAATTCTGGAGATCTTGTTAAGACTGATTTCTCTTTCACGTTCGCTATGGGCGGCTCAATGAAGAGCTGGGGGTCAATCAAGAGACTGAAGGATAAAGGTTGCACCATCATCAGTGACGCGGACAGCACAAAGGCAGTTGGATATTTGAGGGCTCTTGCGAACCGCATAGAAGAAGTTTGTGCACAATAATGGAATGTAGATGCCCCAATCTTTATGAGACTCAACATATGCCACTTGGCTCTAGAAACAAACTACTAGGTGCTCATTCTTTTGCTGGTTGTTGGTATAGCTATAGGATTTGGGTTTGGGACCAATATGATCCGAATTTGTAGGTGCTCTTACGTTTTTATGCCACACCATACAAAATTTTGTTGGCATAGTTATCGGATCCGCCAAACGGGGATATGGAAGAGGCTGTGGCCATGAGCACGATGATGGGCTGCAGATGTCCAAATCTTTATGAGACTCAGCACTATACTATTAAATGTTGGTTTAGCTATAGAATTTGTCGCAGACATTTTTGGCGCACATGGAAACTCGGAGCCACAGTATGATTACGATATGTAGGTGTGGTCACTCTGACATTAAAAGATGGTATTATCTTGATACTACAAAAGCTGAACATGATTGGGTGACCACCACCGAAGGCATGAGGACTTGTTTGGGTGAGGGCTGTGAGTGCGAAAGCTTTAAGCCTTGGCACTCTCACGCTATTGCTAGAAAATCTTTAGTCGTCCGGAATAGCAATCTTCACCGGATGAAAAAATTCGGTGCTATGAATTTGTGGACGTGAAAGGAAGAATTCTACGTCGGTTTGATTCTTCCTTTCACTGTCGGTGTAGCCATGCTTCCGACTATCATAAGGTTCAATATGAGAACACCGACAATTATCAATGTATTTCACCTAAATGCAACTGTGTGGATTTTAGAAGTTGGATTTCTTTCAGGATTTGGTTTTGGCATCATGGATAATTGGCGACTAACTGGCGACATGATACTCCCTAGGAACAACGGCAATTATGAATGGTGGAATAGGTGGTTTTCTTATCATGTTGGCGACGATCAGCGGGTAAAAAGGTATGATGGTCGTGCTAAAGAACTAGCTAAAAAGGCTAAAAGAGAAGCGTGCGGCGTATGAGGAGTCCAGACGTTCTTTGTCGGTGCTGCATTCTTACTACTGGTCGCGGCCATATTGTGTTCGGAGATTGTTGGTATAGCACTAGGGTCAAAAAATTTAAAAGATTTGTCTTTGGGTCTGAAGAGAACGCCTAATGATTAGACACTGTTGCGCATTGCTGCTTTATAACGATTTTGATTCTGAAGCTTACAACCATTGCAAATGCGCAATCAATGGTGCTCGTGCAATAATGACGCCATTGAGCGCCTTGCCTGCTTGTTGGTTTAGTTATTGCATCCGTTGGGAGTCTAGAGGATAGTGTATGGCAAAAACATCTGTAAGGCTTTCATCAGGCAACCAATTCCTTGTAAGTGTGGTAAGCGTCGGCCAGCCAGAGTTGGTTGTTGGTTTAGCTATCTGGTTGGTCATGCTCATAGCAAGCATAAGGTCTTGAATGCGCACCGTTCGAAACATACTTCGCCAGGAGTGAAGTGACAATTTTTGGGCTCATTTGTTTCGTGTTTGTCGTTAGTTATTCTGCAATGTTGATAATGATTATGAAGGATTAAAATGCGCGTTTCTGATACTGTCGTCAAGTCTAACAACATTTGTTGGTATAGTTTTTTGATTTATGTCAAGGCTCCAATTAAATGATTGAGCCGTTTGATGCTATGAAGAGGAAGTTCTTCAGATCTGACGACGAATTTTGGTATAGTTTAGAGATCCTCATCGTGAAAAACTCTCAGAAGTCAACCGAGGAGCGTCATGCTCAGATCCTTAGTAGTTTCGATGACGATATTGTTGACTTCGACGGGCACATTCTCAGCATTATTCCTAAATTCGACCCTCTACCAGAATGAACTTCCCACGTTGTAAATGTGGCTTGAAATGGGAAGAACATGGGCATGGGCTTATGTCCCACATATCTAGGCCGTGGCGTTCTGGTATAATTTGGTATAATAGGTCGAGGGTGTTGAAAACGTTAAAGAGGCTACCGGAAAATGTTCTTATCTGAAATATGTAGGTGTGGCCATGGGTTTTGGTCTTCTCATAAGGAACACTCTTATTTCTCTAGAAATGAGAATTGCAAAGTAGGAATGTGCTCTTGTTTCGAATTTAAACCTTGGCTCAGCGACGCTATTAGGCTGAACTTTCGGATTTCTAAGTGCTAATATTTAGAAATCATCTTAATGATTGTAGGTGCGATCACAGCCTAAGCCGTCATCGTCATATTATTAGTATTGATGCTCCTCTTCCGTGTGAAATGTTTCATTGTGAGGTTTTTAAGAGGTGGTATAGTTGTCGGTTGTACATGGACCTTAGTTTAAAAAGAATAAGGGTTCGCTCGGGCGTATCTGACGCTTAACAGGAGAGTTGTTATGGGTTGGCCAGAAGCTATTATAACCATTGCCGCAGTCGCTGCTTTTGCTTATGTGATGGGCAAACTCATTGAAGCTATGTAAATGCAGATGCTCAATAACGTATGAACGACATTGGATAGAAGAATTGCAGCCATCTGCCACGTCTATCCCGATAGGACATCTTATCATCCTCATCCTCTTGCTTGGCCCAATTATTGTTGGGTCAGTTTGCAGCTGTTTTCTAAAAGGCGTGCGGCGCTAAGGGCGGCCGGGCGTAGAGGATCTAGAATGGCAAAAGAAAACAGGTAATCGCAATGATGGATGGCAGCGACAAACTGAGAGGGACCGATGGCAATTGGTTCAACCTGTGGTATAGTGTTCGGCTCAATTTAGTAGCCAAATACGTCAAAACTTATGACTATCCAGAAAATTATACACAACTAGCCCACAGAATGCAAGGCAACTCACATGTTAAAAGTCTTCTATAACGAAAACCAAGCCACCACAGCAGAGACGAGTTTCTCTCCTAGTGCTAAAAAGCCAAAAGTTCTAGTTGAGCAATGGTTAGAGCAGAAACAATCCATTGAAGTTGTTAGCGATTTCGACCCCGTAACTGTAGAGCAGTTTTGTGCGGTTCATGAGAAGCGACACGTTGAGGGCATTTTAGATTGTCTAAAGAATAACGGCTTTGGAAACAAGTTGAGGAGTATTGCTGAGACTCTTCCTTGGACTAGTGGGAGTTTCTTAGCTGCTGCTAAATATGCTCTTGAGAATAAGACTATTGCGATGAGCCCGACTAGTGGTTTTCATCATGCGACCCATGATAGGTCGATGGGGTTTTGTACTTTCAATGGCTTGATGGTGACCGCTGTTGAGTTGTTGAAGACCGTCGATAAGGTTGGGATCCTTGATCTTGATCATCATTATGGTAATGGTACTGATACGATAATTGAGTGGTTAGTAAAAAAGGAAGAGCTTGATGACAACCGTATTCATCATTATACTGTCGGTGGTGATATTAGATTTAATTACCACGACGGCATGTGGGGTGGACGTCAGAGCTTTTCTTGGAAGAAGGGTTCTGGTGCACGCTGGGTATTATCTCTTCCTGAGATTCTCTCTGATTTTGCTGGATGTGATATTGTTCTCTTTCAAGCTGGCGCTGATCCTCATTGTGATGATCCTTGTCATGAAATGTTGGGGGTATTCGGTGCCTTGACGACTGAGCAATTAATTGAGCGTGATCGGGTTGTGTTTGAAACCTTGAGGGGAATGGACATTCCTATTGCTTGGAATCTAGCTGGTGGATATCAAGAGCCTCTTCAGAAAGTGCTGGACATCCATCATAATACTTTGGCAGAGTGCTTAAAGGTTTTATGACTTGTCGGTGCGGCAGGACGTGGATGTCTCACTCTTCAGCTTGGTTCCGTGGTGACAACAAAGTCTCGTGTCAATTTAACACTTGGTTTTCTAGTAGGATCTGTCTATCACTTGAACGGTCATACTGCAATTAGGATCTGTCGAAGATATGCAATTACTTAGTTTACCTTGTCGGTGTGGCCATTCTTCTCGGAATCATTATAGTTGGCGAGACCCAGTGTGTAAGAGGTGCGATTGCGAGAGGTTTTTTCCGTGGTATAGTTATGAAATTCTCTTTAACAAGGAAGTGAATGGCGATTAATTTTATGTATGACGATATCGCTTATATAGCTTATCTTCATGGGGTGTCGGTAGACATGCTTGAGGACACTCAATTTAACAAAAACTCTGCTTGTTCTGCTGGAGACGATTGGGTTGGTCTTGGAGTCTATGAGGATGATGAGTTAGGATTGATTTCTTTTTATCATGAACTTGGTCATTGTTTAGATCCTAGGCGTTCTTATCCGGAGCAACCCTATGGTTGTTTCTTCGAGGCCGAGGCTTGGCGGTGCGGTTTAGAACTAGCGTCTTTTGCTGGAGTAAACTTTACTCCTGCCGCTTTGGGGTGGGCTACTGAGCAATTAAAGAGCTATTATGATGGCAAAGAGTGGCATGAAGATCCGTCTTTTTTTCCTGATGCTCGCAGCTATGCTTTCGGGTCTTATGTGTAGATGTGGACACGATGTAAGATCTCACACCAATCCTGGCAACACTAAATGGGTAGCGTGCGTGGGTTGTGGTTGTGTTGCTTACAATAGATGGTTTAGCAATATAATTAGAATATTCAGAAGGTTGAATAATGTCAGGTCCGATAGGCGGAAACCAAATTTGTCGTTGCGGTCACACTGATTGGCTCTCACATGAACTTGATTTCCCAAACCATGAATGTGCGGATTGTGATTGTGTAAGATTTGCGATGTGGCATAGTAAGACAATCTATCTTAGACATAACTATCCACGGGTTTTTTAATGATTTTCTCTAGTTGTAGGTGCCATGCTGAGCAGAAGATGGACCGTTTATTCCGACCCCATTTATAGTAGGCGTCATCATCATACGAATGAGACGTCCTGTAGGTGTTTTGAAAACTCTAAGTGCTGGTTTAGCTATCAGATTAAGCACCCTAATGCGATGATGGGATACAAAGGCAATTCTAAGTTGAGCACTGGTATCGTTTGTGCTCCTTATATTCCTCACAATCTAGATGTGTAGGTGTCGTTTAGATCGCTTGCAGCATGCCTGGTCTAAGTGCTGGTTTAGCTATAGGGTAAGGTTTCATCGCGTGATAATCAATGACTGGAAACGAACTCCAACTCCCTCGCGTCGATCTCAGTCTCCACCTGATCCATCACGCCAGAATTGGGTAGCTGTAAAAAGGATTAACGATGGCAGTCTCTGATATGCGTGGAATCCCAAGGTGCCGGTGTGGACATACCATGCGGTCGCATGCCGGGGTCTTAGAAAATAGCGAAAGATGTTATCATGTGCTCCCGGGTTGGGACGAGGCCAAAACAGAAGGAGAAGCCCGGGAGAGGATGTGTAAGTGCTCTTCTTTCTCACTTTGGCATTCTTTTAAGGTCTCAGCTAAAAATCATGGTGGGGTAATATCAGCCCTCGACAAGAGAATAATAATGCTTGGAGATGGTAGTTGGTTGATATCGGCTTGGAGGGCCTAGAATTTTCCCATTGCCGCCTCCTACCAAAGAATGGTTCCACGCTGAAAAACTACACCCTACGAGTTTTCTAGCTAGAAACGCTAAATATGTTTTTAGTTTCGACTTCATAAGGGTTATTTTTATAGTGTTACAAATTGTATCAGTAATTGCTCTTTTCATTGTGTGCTTAAATCGTTGATAATAAATATGCAATGTAGATGCGGACACAACATTCTAGACCATGAGCAAGACAGCAAGTTTCCTTGTTATAAATGTTTTTGCACCCATTTTAAGTGTTGGATTTCTTTTGACGTCCATCTTCAATACTATCAGGATGAGGTTAAGAAAAAAATAAATTGATGAAGCTTAGTCACTTACACGAATCTGATTTTGGCACTCAATTTATGAACGCTCGCGCAGAAGTAGCAGCGTTGTTGAATAAATTGGATAAGCTTCGGGCTGGGCTAACTAGCGCGGAACAGGGCGCTGACACTAGAGATCTCGAATCCGATAAGGATAGGGGTGGTGGTGTTAGGGGTTGGAAAACCGCGATTTCCAAGAACAATCGTCGTTTAGCTTCCGCTCAGGTTAGGTTGGCTAAAGCTGAAAAAATGTGGGAGGCTACTAGGTCGAAGATCGGCGACGAGCATTAGTCTTTTTGGCTAAGTTCGCTTTTCTTTGTTTTTCTAGCAACTCGTCAGCGATGTCTCGATCACGGAATGTTGAATTGGAGAAGGCTTCTTGTCTTTCTCCTATTCTTTGGTCGATTTCGGCTTGAGTCATCTTTTTTTTCTTGGGTTTTGGTTTAGCAGGAGGTTTCTTGTCTCCTTTAACGGCCCAACCCCAGTTTTCTTCTTTGAATAGCTCTGAGAGTTTCATTCTTTAAATTTGCGTATCTTACTCGATATGGAAGTACTTTGTCGATGTTCACATGAGATTCCGAACCATATCGATACCAACGACGATGCTTATTGCAGAATTGAAGGATGTCCGTGCGAGCAGTTCTCAGTGTGGTATTCTGAAACCCTCATCTGGGAAAACGGGTGGGAGTGGGACAAACGGCGTTTTGGGTAGGGTTGATGTTGAAGTGTAGATGTGGACATTTTCGGGGTGATCATCTTATCGTTAGCCGATCTAAGAGCAAACGATCATGGTCAGGATCGATTTCATCTTGTATTAGTGATGAATGCTCTTGCACTGGTTTTAGAAGATGGTTTAGCGATAATATATGGATTGCGGCCAAATACTCACCAAGTTACTGGACGAAACATGCCGATTAATGTAGATTGGGTCTGTAGATGTGGCCATCATTTAAACCTGCACGAGGATGCTCCTATCGATCATTGCGATCCGTGCCTTGTTGATGGATGTTGCTGCAGAGATGCTGAAGAATGGTACAGCACGATCATTTATAAAACTAGCGGAAAAGTTGCTAAGCTGATGGGGGTTTCTCGTCGGCTTTTTCTGGCTTCTTGGGGTGACTCAATTTGGTAACCCAACCAGCCCTTTCCTTTGCTCTTTGCTTCCTCTCCTCGTTGCGCTTTTCCCTATCCTCTTCAACGACTTTTTCTGTCAAGACGTGCTTGATAGCTTTTGAAGTGTTGTCTAGAGGAACTAAGGTTTCAGTTATGATTGTGCCATCACGGTCTTGTCCAACGTGGCGCAAAGCTCGGTGACAAATTTTCCCATTAGCTAGCTTAATCCGTGGGATTTTCCTACCGCCAGGCGTTTCTAGAATAATCGGTTCTACAGGATCTGCGTATTCGTATGCTTGGGTTGGATTGACTCCTAGGCCGAACCGTGGAAGTTTTTTCTCTTCTAGGCCGCAGAAACCACCGCATTTTTTGTCACACCTAAAAACATGCACGTCTTCTAGCTTATTTGCTATTCTAGAAATGGGGTCTAGATCTTCTTCTTTTCGAAACTTGCGTAGCATGAGAAAAATCGCTGCCGAAAAAGTTAAGACCCCAGCTGTAATTCCGATGATGAATAACTCCATTGTATGCCTCTTTAATGTAGCTACTCTTGGTATCTAAAACCGACATGAGCCACGACAGTCGCGTGTTAATGAGCCCAATTTGTCGGTGCGGACATTTGCATCATGAGAAAGGTCAGTATCATATACCTCTCAAAGACCGTGTATGTCGATGCGACTGTAGTGATTTCGCACCTTGGTTTTCTAGAAGGATTTCTAGGCGCACTAGAGCCCGTAAAATTTACTCGGACGCAGCTAGTAGACCTAAAAACATTCTCACGGAAACTGTCATGAAAACACTATCTAATTTGATCAACTTCGCCTTTAAAGAAAAAGGGTTCACAATCAGGATCAGTCATTTTGAAGACCCTTACAGTCTGGAAAAATTGATCGAGTATTATTTTACAGATAGCGGACGCCTTCATGTGTCTCCGACTTTGTTGATTAGAGGCTCGGATTGCACTGTCTTTTTTAAAACAATGACTATGGCTGCTTATGAAGAAAACGGGGATTATGTGAGACGCATTCCTTTAGATCCGTTTTCTTCAGATTTCTTTGAAAAACTGATGCAGCTGATACTCCAAGCACCGAACCTCAGAAAGACTGTCGAAAACGACATAGAGGAAAACAAATAATGCCAACTTACGATTATAGATGCGAAGAGTGTAAACACGAGTTCGAAATTCGCCAAGCAATGAACGAAGACCATCTAACAGACTGTCCAGAATGCGAAAAACCAAGATTAAGAAGACTAATCGGGAAAGGATCCTGCGTAATCTTCAAGGGCGATGGTTTTTATTGCACTGACTACAAGAAACTGCCAGATATAGGAAAATCCATATGAGAGTTGTATTAACTGACGTTCAACAAGGGCTGATTTCAGCATGGGAGAAAGTAATCGACGGAATGCTTCCCCCGGATCACGATGTAGAAACTTACCATGGATCAATTTTCGATTTAGAAGTTGACGCTCTAGTCAGCCCAGCTAACAGCTTCGGGTTCATGGATGGAGGTCTTGACGCGCTGATCACCATGAAATTTGGTAGGAGACTTCAGGAAAGACTTCAGGAAAGAATCGCTGACGAAAAAACGATGGGAGAGCTTCTAGTTGGTCAAGCCATGGTTCTCTCTACAGGAGATTCTCAGGTCCCTTTTGTGATTTCTGCTCCGACTATGAGAATTCCAACCATCTTGGGAAATAGAAGCGTCAACACCTATCTTGCTACTAAAGCTGCAACACAAATCGCGATGCGAGAGGGTTTTAGTAGCATTGCGATTCCTGGTATGGGAACTGGTGTTGGTAGAGTTCCTTTCGACGTTTGTGCTATTCAAATGGTGACAGCTATCAAAGAGGCGATCGAAGGTTTAGAACCTCCGAAAAGTTGGTCCGAGGCTTCTCACCGCCACCAACGGCTCTATACTGAGTTGACTAGGGATTTACAACATGACGCCCGATAGGAATATCATAATCGTCATTCTTTGCATTTTCGCCGTTGCGTTCTTATACTCTTTCGTACTAGATAAGTGGTCCGGAAGCTAAATAAGGCATGACTTGTCTCCCAAAATTGCCAAATTCGGCCAGGTTAATATCACATTGGCTCTCTGAGCAAGTGACGTTTAAAGTTGCTTGTTCTCATCTTTATCATGGGATCTATACATTTTATGCTGGCCCTTATGGCTTGATCATGAATTTGGTGGGCACGAAAATATCCGTGCCGGTTGGAGAAGAACTCATAATTGACCTCCACAACGATGATTGTTTCGATCTTGCACGCGTCCAATTGAAGTTGCTGGAAAAAATGATAATGAAGGTGGAAGGGCTGGAAAGCCCACTATTGAATGAATGAGTAGAGAAGGTGAATTTGTTCTAGACTTAATTCGGGATATGATCACCGATTCCGGTTATTCAATTAGCGAAGATGATTCTTTTCACGCAGTAACAGGGGACGACTGGTCAGCCGACCAAGTTGGCGAAAAGACCGGAGATTTCTACCATAGCATGTTCTATGTTTCCAAGTATAATGACGCATGGGACCATTACCTAAACTTGTGGGTTCATACTAGCACGCTAAAGATTTATGTTCTTCATCAATTTTGGTCTAACGTTTCTGAATGCGGCCCTAGGTATTTAGATTCTTTGAAGCTTTTTGAGGATTCTTTGTATAATGACGGTTCTATCGAGAAAACCGTCGAGTTTTTAAAAAACATCAAGAATAGATTGATTGTGGGGTCGGCTCCTGATGATGACAGAATTACAACTAATAGCCGGAATTTTTAGTTCAGCTGGGTTTCCTAGCACTTATTTTAGCCCAAATTATGGGCCGGATCTACACGTAATCAATGGAAACGTTGAAAAAGGCGGCAAAAAGATCGCCTTTAGTTATTTCAGCGAAAACCAAGAAATGCTCATTTTTGCTACTCTGCGTCCTGGCCACAGTTTTAATTCTAACAATCCAAAGAGAGATCCAAAGTACACTGTATCTTCTTATATAGAGTCATTGTTGTGTAGAGTATCTCTCTTTGATGATAACAGCATCGAAAAAATCCAAGAAATCTGTAAGGGTGTCCTTGAAACTGAGTACAATGTGTTAGATGTTTACAAGGACGGTCTTGAGAAACTATCATTTGTTAATCCTAGTATTTTAAATGCATGAAGATGATCTACTTAGCTGGCCCAATGCATTGTTATTCTGGCAAAGAAGAAGAATGGGACGACCAAGTTTTGCACTGGCGTCAATTAGCAACCACAAAGTTAGCGGCTTTAGGATTTGGTGTTCTAGACCCGACTCTTAGGCCCTATACAGGCATTAATGAAGTGGAGATTGTAGAAGCTGATCTTGAGGAAGTTAGGAAATCTGACGGGGTTTTGGCGTATTTGCCAAATGTTCCGATGGCTGGAACTCCGATGGAGATTTTCTTCGCTTCTTATGTGTTGAAGCTTCCAGTGTTCGCTTTCTCGATGGAAAACGATGGGCCTTGGATTAAGTATTTCACTGATCAATATCCCACAATAGACAAAGCTGTGGAGGCTATCAATCATTGGGTATGAGTTATTGGGATCGTAACACAACCATACCAGAGTATAAACTTAATATCACGATCCAGCCAGTTGTTGTGAAACCTAGGAAGTTGAAGTCTATTTGGAGCTTGGGAGACGTACAGTCTAAGGTCCCCAAATCTACGGGTAAGCCATGGAAGAGTAGGCTTATTAAGCATGACCAACAAAGAAAAGCCGCAGCAGACGACCTCCGAAACCTCTTTCAAGACTGATGAGGAAGACTCTAGCAAAACTGTCCGAATGTGGAAAAGTACTGTGATCAGAATCAATAATAGCTGGGATAACGAGTGTTGGGTCGCTGGGAGCAATTTTGCCTAGGCGGCGGTTTTGGTACTCGTGGCAATTAAACAAGCTGACCGTAGCAGAGCATTTAGAAAAGCTCAAAAACATGTACGAGCATGACTTTAGAGTTACCACAGAACAAGACACTAAAGACCAAGGCGTGATGTGGTAACTCATAAGCGTTTATGGTTGTCTAGTTTCATTAGGCTGGTAAAGTTTAAAAAACACTGCGTCCTAATGAATGCGCTAATATTACACCAAAATGAAATTAATGCTAGAGCGCCTTGTATTTGAACGTTTATGAAGAAGATAGTTCTTACCGGCGCTCCTCATTCTGGAAAATCAACAGTAATCGACGGGTTGGCCAAAAAAGGCTATAATGTTGTCCCAGAAGCAGCGATCCAAGTCATTGAAGCGATTCAAGCGTTAGTCCCAAATGGCGACCTAGAATGGCGACGTCATTATTTTGAGTCTTTTCAATGGCTCATTTCTCAACGACAACAAGAGCTAGAGCTACAAACAAGCAAAGCTTTGACCTTCTATGACCGAGGGGCTTATGACGGCTATGGGTTTGCTGCCCATCATGGCGCAGCAATCCCTAAATTGGTTGCTGACATGTGCTCTAAATCAACTTACGACATGGTTTTCCTGTTAGACCTAGTGACTCCTTTTGATCCTCGTAGCGATACTAGTAGGATCGAAACTATTGAGGATTGTAAGGAACTACAAGAAAGACTTAATTTAGCTTACATGGATTTTGGCTACGAGCCTGTTTTTGTTCCTCTGATGAGTGTGGAGGATAGAATCGAATTCATTTTAGATAGGATAAACAAACAATGACTAACCCAATACTCGCCTCGATTAACAATGCGACGGATGAAATTAGTCGCGAAGTAGATCGAGAAGTTATAAACACTTTAGTCGACTCTACTGTCACTATATCTATTAGAGATGATTCTCCAGTCCCAGTGAATAACGTTACAACTCCAGTTATTCCAGTTGGCACATTTACACCCTTCAGTAATAACGGAGTGCGGCTGCAAGGCGGCACTGGTGGTTCTTTTTGGGCTGATTCAATAGCCTCAGTCCAACCAATGACTGGTTCTGTCGGGCTATTTACTACCTGGAACAGTACTGGGGGCAACAACTATTCCGTCGGCGGCGAAATCAGAAAGGCAAAAGCCGAGCCGATTCCGCGTATTAGCACGATCATTGAAAGGACGTTGATTGATTGCGAGGCCAAGACGAATAAGTGGCTTCAAATCTAGAAGTAATTATTTCATGCCTAACAATAAGTCTATTCTCCATCAGTTGTCCAAATACAAACAGCCAGAGAATAGCACCGAACTAACCAAGGTAAATTCTGAAGTTAGTGTCAAAAACGAGGAAACGTCAATTTCCAAGATAGCTCTGGCCCTGGGCGTTCCTAACAATGCCCTTGCTAAAGTTCCTTTTGGGAATTACGCTAATATTTTGTATCCTTTCAAATTGTCTTGTCTCTATCATGCTGTGAGAAACGGTTCTTATATCGGTGGTGTTGAGAAAAAATGCGACGATTTAATTCAAAATTTTATGAACGAGAAAATTAGAGAGTTAGGGCGCGAAGGATACTTAGCTTTTTTCCAGAAAGCTGTCACGCCTCAAGTGAAACGTTTGATAATGCTTAGGGTTCTGGTTGCAAGTTTCGGCAAGGGGAGTAAGAAGATGGACATCATCCCCGCCAATCTTAAAAGGCCAGCTTGTGAGCAATTAGAGCTTAGTACAACAATCAACCATAAAATTGCGATGGGCTTGATTGAAAAAGCCTACTCTTATGCTTCTCTAGAGGACCAAATCCTCGGGCGTCTTGGTTATCTGTTGGTTTGGAAAAACCTGTGTGGGCTAGACCTGTTGGCTTTGCCATATAACGAATAGTTATTGACAAATATAGAAATATGGACATGCCACTTTTAAAGTATTTGTTGTTCTTGTTCTTTTTGGTTTGTGTTCCTAGTTGTGCTAACGTCCGACCCGATTATGTCTGTATTAAGGATCAGGACACCGTTTATGACTCGGTCATCATCGAGATCCAACCAACTGAAAAATGCGATGTTCATTCTGACTCAATCAAAGCCTTAATTGATTGTCTAGATCGTTATAGTATTGTTGATCGTGATAACGTGAAAATTGTCCGAAGAACAAGAATTATGACGGCAAGAGATTCATGGCCGTCGGACAAGATAAAAAACTTAGTTGTCCGACACAGGAGGATCTTCGATCTTAAGGACGATAGAAACTTAAGGCTTTTCATGTTGTTCTTGCCGGGGAATTACAATTCTGTCAATGACGATAGAGACTCGGTCGCTGCTTTCCATCGTGGGCGAGGTGAAATTGTAGTCTTTAGGAATCGCACCGCTCTAGGCAATACGGAGGTCTTGTTACACGAGATAGGTCATGCACTTGGTCTTGTCGACAGGGATCACCGTGATGGCAGCCCTATTAACGAAAAAAGACCTCAACATTGCAATAATAAGAAATGCACTATGTTCTGGATTGTTAACACAACGGAACTTTGTGAACTTTGCGTTAGGGATATTTCAAAACTTATCCCAAGAAATTCTCGATAGTGTATCTTACGGTTTTCGAGAGGAAACCGAAATGACCCGTCCGCACGAGATTTTTCGAGAGATTGTCCAAATCGTCAACAACACCCCAAAGAATGTGTTGAGCGAGATCAAGGGTGATTCCCCTAAAGGCTACGCAGCTTCTGCCTCTTTGAAACTCATCAGAAAGATTGTTTTGAGTATTGACACTCTCGACTCCAAGTATGATGGGTCGATGAAGTTGATGGACCCCTCGATGGTGAAGGCCGGGGATTCTATCGATCTTGGTATTGAAGAGGAAACGCCTGAGGTGAGCGTCGAGGATCTTGATCCAGAATTGCTCGATATTCTGGGAGACATCAGGATACAGAAGGGTGGGCACGCTTTTGGCAACAAGAAATTCCAAGTGTCCGACCCAGAGGTCCTTGACTCGTTTATTGGCGGATCACACCCTAATCCGTACCTGATAGGTCATATATAATGCTCTTATGGATTGGGTTTACCCAAGTAGAGTCCAAAGTCATCGAGTGGACGGACGTAGAAAGAAAGCGTCCGTCCGCTTTTATTGTGTCATGTCCAAAATGTGAGGCTATTAACTGGTCTAAAATCGATGATTTGTATATGGCTTACGACAGGACTCATAACAACTTCAAGTGCAAGGGTTGTGGCTCTGGAAAATTAAAGCCAGGAGAGAAACACCCCAAGCGCCCCAAGCGCCCCGCTAAACCCGAGCCTAGTCTTGATGCTTTTAAGCCCCGCTCGCCCGGATGGCGTAGTCTATCAGATAACAATGCCAACAAAAAACGCAAGAATAAACGAACAAAGAAAAGTTCAACCCAGCGTTCAAAAGCTTCTGAGCCCGTGGAGTCTTCACAAGAGGATAAAGAAAAGCCAGAAAAGTGAACGCCAAAAGCTTAATGGCGACGAATCCTACTAATCCGTCGCCATTATCTAAAATCTGCGCCATCAATGGGTTAGCCTCATAAGCTAACCCTGTTTTTATGAGAAATAATGTTGAAAAGAGATCGAAGAGGCTAAGAAGTGCTAGAGTTATTAATTTAAGTGCTTGATTCTTCTGGCTTTCCATATTTCTCTCGGTGTTTAAACTCCATATTAGTTACCCATGCTTGGAGTTTTTCTTCACCGTCTTGGTCATACATTGTAATGACTTCGCGTTTTACGTCTACCCAATGCCCATTGTCAACATTGTTGTTTTCTTCATCTAAATTGGTGCGGTACGCTGCATAGACTTTTCCTGAGCTAGAGCAAGCTACAGCTATTATAAATTGCGCTCCGTCGCCATCAGGAAGTTGTTTATACATCCTTGTTTGTAGAACCTTACCTTGTCTTGGGCTATAAGCCTTGAGAGTGTGAATAACGTAATCTTTAGCCAGCGGGCCCAAATAAGTCTTGATTATTTCTGACTCTGGAATGCCAAGGATTTTCCTTTCGGTCATATTCTGACTGTGTTTTCTTGTTTGGCTTTGTTCCACCATTCCCAAGTATGACGCACGCCGTCCTCTAGGTCTATTCTTGGCTTCCACCCCAGACTGCGAATTTTCGATGTTTCCAAGAGCTTCCGAGGCGTCCCGTCGGGCTTTTCTTTGTCCCAGATGATGTCGCCTTCGTGTCCGACGACATACCGAACTAATTCAGCGATCTGTGATACTCTCAAATCGGTGCCAGAACCAACGTTTATTGGTTCTGGCCCGTCATAATGATTCATGATTGTGAGAAGGGCCTCGGCTAAGTCGTCGACGTGCAGTAATTCTCTGAACGGCTGGCCTGTTCCCCATAAGGTAACTGGAGCGTGTCCGTTAGCCTTAGCTTCCTCGAACTTTCTGATCAGCGCTGGAAGAAGATGACTAGACTCTAAGTTGAAGTTGTCATTTGGGCCATACAAGTTAGTGGGCATAACACTGACGAAATTGCACCCATATTGGCGGTTATAAGCTTGACATGTTTCGATACCCGCTATTTTAGCGATAGCGTAAGCTCTATTGGTGTCTTCAAGTTGTCCAGTTAGCAAGTATTCTTCTTTTATGGGCTGTTTAGCGTCTTTTGGATAGATACAGGAACTTCCTAAGAAGATCAATTTTTCCACTCTTGCCCTGTGTGACCATTCGATAACGCTATTTTGAATTTTTAAGTTGTCTAGAATGAAAGAGGCTGGTTCACGTTTATTCGCTAAGATTCCTCCCACCTTAGCCGCACATAGAAAAACAAATTCTGGTTTGTATGCGTGAAAGTAAGTGGAAACTTTAGCTGAGTTCCGTAAGTCTAGTTCTGCGCTTCGTGGCACTAAAACATTGTGATAACCTTTTGAGGTTAGTAATCTGCAGATTGCGCTTCCTACTAGTCCGCTCGCACCCGCTATGAGTATTCGGCTGGTTTTTTCCATCATGCACCTAGTTTACGTTTACAAAGATATGTATATAAAATACAACAATGAAAAAACCCGACAAAATCATAATTGCCCCAAACAGTCTCCTAAAAAAGAAAGCGAGACAAGTAAAGATCCTGACTAGCGGGAAGAAGAAACGTATCATCCACATGTTGGATTTAATGCATGCGTCTGGCGGATGCGGTTTAGCAGCGCCTCAGATAGGTTGGGATTTCCAAATATTCGTTGTTGGGCTGAAAGACGAGCATTTGAAGTTGCATGAGTTTGTTTTTATTAATCCTGAGATCACTTTTAGAAGTGAAGAGACCAGCGTTGAAGCCGAGGGTTGTCTTTCTCTTCCTGGAATTCAGATCGATGTTGAGAGACCCGTTCGCATCGTAGTGAAGGCTAAAGACTTGGATGACTCGATGTTCGAGATGGAAGTTGACGGCATGTTGGCTCGTTGTGTCCAACATGAGTATGATCATTTATCGGGAATACTCTTAACCGATTTGGCAAAATGCAATCTGCCTGTAAAGTAATCAAGATTTTAGCGGCTGAAAATGGCCTATTGTTGCGTGGGAAGGATGATAACAAGTTTTTGCGGTTTAAGAAGGGACGTTTGGGGGCTCGGTTTTGTTTTCTTATTTCTGGTTTAAGCATTTTGGGATCATATAAGAAAGACGGGGAGGAGTTGGTGTTGAAACAATTTGATCTTTATGATCCCGACAGTCTATCAAAACTAAATGACTTCATGTTATGACCGTTAGTGCTGCCTGGTTTAAAAAACAAACTATTACCTCTAAAGTTCAGGCGGTCTGTAGGAGAATTGATTATATGCCAGACTGGGACCCAACCGAAATAAAATGGGTAGAGACCATGATGGTCGGCAGTTCGGATCCGACTGACCCTATGAGATCTTCTGAACGCCAGAAGCAGGTGGATGATCTCAATAAAGAGCTTAGGTTTTCTATCATATTGTCAATCGAAACTAATATGAAAGAAGTATCGTGCGGCCAAGGGTTCATCATCCATCAATGGACAATCTACCACCTTGGATACAAACATAGACCACCTGGAAAATGATCGAAGTAAAGACCTGTACAAAGTGTGAAGAAGAACTTCCGATGGAAGAGTTCAACGCGGATAAAAGGCGTAAGGACGGCAAGAGAGCATCTTGTAAAGCCTGTGACGCTATTCAAAAGAAGAAAATCCGTGAGAATAACCTAGAGGAGTATAGACAAAGGAACCGGGACGCAAATCGGGCTTACAGAGAGCGTCAAAAGAAGGAAGTTGATGAAGAAGAACAAGATCAAGGCTGAAAATGCCAATCCCTATAGAACTTAGAGTTTCAATCGAAACCTATACAGAACTAAGAGAAAAGTTCACCGTCGACGACATCCGAAAGCTTTATGATCATCTAATAGAAGACGGCAACATCTATCGAGATCATATCTCAGACATCAAATTCAAAGCAGAAGTCATTAAATTTTTCGAAGATGGCAACGTGCCAGGATATTGTGCAGTAGCTAACCCTTACGTTACCGAATCCGGCCCGACTTTTAGGTTTGAGTTTATTCCAAATAACCCGATGGCTGATCTTAACATGTTGGAAGTGCCCGATGAGTTTAAACGCTTAACCTGCAAGATCCATCCGTACTATAAGGAGTTCCTTGAATTTTTATCATCTGAAAGCGGAGTCAGCCAAGACATGATAGCAAGATCCCTCTTGACTAGAAGTCTAGCCCTCGTAATGGACTATTTTAAATAACGAACTAGTCATCCTCAGCTTCCGCTTCCGCTCGTTTCTGAAGAATCCGGCTGAGCAGGTTGTCCCACTGCTTTTGGTGTTTCTTCATTCGAACGTGTCTGAGCCGCATTTCGCAATATTGCTTGGCCCAGTTTAGTTCCTCTTCGTTTCCGTTGTTGACGGCACGCTCGACCCTTGTGAGTTCCTTGAACCGGCTCATACCGCTACTTTAGCACTAATCCTTGGATGATACTCGTATTCTTCTAAGGTGAAATCTTCATACTTGAAACTGTCAATATTTTTCACGTCAGGGTTGATCAACATTTTGGGGAGTGGTTTTGGTTCTCTGTTAAGCTGCAATTTTACCTGGTCGACATGATTCATATAAATATGAGCATCGCCAATTGTGTGGACAAATTCTTTAACCTTTAGGCCACAGACTTGAGCTACCATCATAGTCAGAAGGGCATAACTAGCAATGTTGAAGGGGACTCCTAAGAATAAGTCCGCGCTTCTTTGGTACATTTGGCAACTTAACTCGCCGCCATTTACGTAAAATTGAAATATCATGTGACACGGGGGAAGAGCCATGCGAGGCAGATCGATTGGGTTCCACGCTGAAACGATATGCCTCCTACTTAATGGGTTTTCTTTAATGTTTTTAATAACTTCAGAAATTTGGTCAACTCCTGGCATGCTAATAGTGTCGCCTTTAAGTGTGAGGCCGAGATCATCCATTTTACCAAAGGCTCTCAATTGCTTACCGTAGACAGGGCCCAAATCACCGTTTTCGTTTGCCCATTCGTTCCAGATTCTGACCTTATTATCTTGGAGATACTTGATATTGGTGTCTCCGGATATAATCCATAGAAGTTCGTGGATGATTGACTTTAGGTGCATCTTTTTGGTCGTGACGAGTGGAAAGCCTTTTGTGAGGTCGTACTTGGTTTGGGTGCCGAATACCGAAATCGTCCCAGTCCCCGTGCGGTCATCTTTTTTAGAACCATCATTTAAAACGCCACGGAGAAGATTAAGATATTGGTCCATTCAAACCTCGATTATATCATGTTAAATACGGGACGCATATCATGCCATTGATGAATCCTGCGCAATCTCACTGGGGCGCAACAACCAATCTAGGATCCAACATTACAAGTTGGCTAAATTCGGACTATTTATTTCAAGAGCGTGTAGAGAATGAAATTAAGGATTTGAAAACCCAACATCTCATAGACCAGCAAGAGCTTTTAAACGCTATTGAAGTCATACACAATGACGTTAGAGTCCATCTGAAGAAGCGAGATAAGGAGAAGGAGTTAGAGGACGCTGTTTTTTATGGTAGGAAAGTTTGGACTAAGACGACTGGGGCCGGTCCTTTTATAACGATCAAGAGAGTTGCTAGTAAGATTGATATAGGGAGTTCTACCCAATGTGTTATGGGTTGGATTTGCCGTGACGAAAAGGGCAAGTACTGTGAGGTTCCTGAGGAGGACTTGTCTACTAAGTTCATCCCTAAGGCTGATGATAATCATTCTGATATTGTAATGTCCACTTTGATTTGTTTCTCGGTTTTTAGTTTGGCGGTTCATGTTGGATACATCTTAAATTGGTTATTACTTTAATAAAATATAAGTAGAATGACGTCATCAGGTGCATGGAAAATTTCGCAACGAGCTGAGGCTTTCGTAGTAAGGGGTCCAATGAATAATTTTAGCCAATCTCCAGATAAGGGAGACAAATCGGCACTTGGCATCGGAGGAACATTCAAAGTAGAATGTTACGACGCCAAGGGTCAACTAAAGTGGTCCGACTCCGCTAAGAACGCTGTGACCGACGATGGTCTAGATAGCACTCTTAACTTGTACTTCAGAAATGGTACAACTCTAGCCGGGTGGGCCTTGGGCTTAATCACTGGTCCTGGTCCGACTCTTGCAGCCGCTGATACTCATGCTGTGCATGCTGGCTGGACCGAGTTTACCACATACTCGGAGACCGAGCGTAACCAATGGTCGCCAAACGCTACCACGACACAACAACTTGTTAATCCTTCTCTTTTGGATTACAACATTACGGGTTCTGCAACGGTTTCTGGCGTTTTCATCGCCGGTGGCACGATTGGTGGAGGCGGCACTGACGCTGACACTAAGGGAAGTGTCAATGGCACTCCTGTTTTGTGGGCACACGCCCTCTTTAGTGGCGGCGACCAAGCTGTAACTAGTGGTGACATCTTGCGTGTCACCTATACGGTTTCTGCCGCCTCGGCATAAACCCTAGACTCTATATTCTACACGACATCTAAGCCCAATAATATTTGTAGCCGCCTTCGGGCGGCTACAAAACTATACATATGGCAAATAGTGAAACCGTAATCGACGTCGTAGACATTTGTAACATAGGCAAAAGCATTGTTCAACTGGGAGTTTCTGAGCCCGACTTAGAAGTTGAATTAAATACCGAAGCTACTGGGACGGACGTCACAGGATTTGGTGGTTCATTGTTATTCGTGGGCAGCGGAGTGGTCACTATTTCCCCCGGTCGCAGATTTATTATTGAACAATCTAGAATTAATCTAGGTCAGCTTCAGAACTATATAGATAACAAGCAAATTCGTGCTTTATTTCTTAGAAGGAAACTCGGAGATTTAACGGACAGAACATGATTCTTTATAATGATATTAAGTTTGGCGTGAAAACAAAAAAACTATCAAGACTCTATGATATGACTAAACCAAGAGACGTTTTCACAGTAGTGATGCAAGAAATGGAAGTTGCGGAAGTCCTCGCGATGTCTAAGGAGATGAAGAAGAACAAAGGAGCCATCAAAAAGCATACAGTCGTTACGCTATTACAGGAGGTCTGTAAGAGTCAAGAGGTTGAAATTGATTTTGAATGGATCACATCCTACATAGACGACATGTCTGTCGCTACGAAATGCAAATATGCAATCAACAAGGAACAACCATGAAGACTACAATGCGAACATTAATTATTTCGGTATTTCTATTGCTCATGATCGGGTGCTCAAACCTGAACCACAGCTATGTCGAAGCCGACATTAAAACTTACAAGGCTGCCACCCCTAATTTACTAACACTATACAGCAGTGTTGTGGATGAGTTCGAACGAGAATTAAAATTTAATACGATCAAAACGTGGACGATTAGAATCGAAGAGGCCCTCAAGCATGAAGACCTGGCTGACCTCCGCGCAAAATTCGTTAAAACAGAAATCCCGGAGTAACAATGGCTATTAATTGGGACCAAACCTTAGGCGACATGGCAAAAGAATTTGGCAGCCAGATTTTCGTAGCTGCCAAAGGCTCCGCAGGAGACGCCTGGGAACAAGTAGAAGACGTCAATAAAGAACAACTAGAAAACTTAGCATCCCTAATGGGTAAATTGCGGGTTAGAGAATTAGCTGGCGAAGACGTCTCGAATCTTGTTTTGCACGTTGAAGCTCAAATGGCTAATTTGTCATTCGTAAATGCATCAATCGGAGCTAGATCGGTACAAGCCTTCTGGGAGAAGGCTGCCGAAATCTCTGTTTCTATTATCGTGGGCGTGGCCGGTAAATTTATCGGCCTTTAGTCTATAAAAGACGCAATGTCTTCCGGGTCGACCGATCTTCTTTTATCCATTCTAGGCGATAACATCTCTAGGATGGTTTGTCCAACTCGGTCAAACGACTCGGATGTTTCCGATGCAGGTCGCGGGATGTCGAATGTTTCCATCCCATCTAGTTCTTCTTGACCTTTTTGGCGAAGCTCTGACCTGTATTGGCCTTTAGCTTTTCTGGAGATTTCACCTAGAGGTTCTACAATGAACACCATTTGGTGGCCGTCGCTAAAGTGCAATACGCCATCTTTTCCCGTCGCTATATCCATGTACTTCACGGTATAAGATTCTTTAGCAACGGTCGCTTCTAGTCTACCGTAGTTCACTTTGGTGGTATCCGTAGAAGACGAGTTCTTAGCTTGAATTACGCTGTTCTTAGCGAGGCCCTTGAAACGTTTTTGGGAACTTGGTGTTAGAGACTTCCAGTGTTTCAACATTCTACCGATGTCGCGCTCGCTGGTTGGGTCCATTCTAGGAAGATCTTCATCATCGTTCGTTGGATCAACTTCGTTTGGAGCTTCTTTAGCTGCTAACTGTAGAGCAATCAGTAAGTTCTTCAGCTTACTGCGAACTTTCGAGTCCTTAGCGTCAACTTTGTGAATTTTTGCCAATTTCTTGATCATGTGCAGGTTTGGGTCGGAGTAGAATTCGTCAGTCTCTTCTCGTTCCACACCAATTACAAGCCCGATTCCTCTTACCTCATCAGCTCTTGGTTTGAATTCTTCCAAAGCGTTATCGATCTCGTCTGATCCGCCTTGTGCGAACGCTTCCAGCAGGATATTGAGAATGTTCGGGCTGTGAATACGGCTTTCTACGAATCCGGACATTTTACTGGAGTATTTGGCTATGTCTCTAAACATCGATTGTAGGTGTTCTTCCTTGTTCGCAAAGGCTCTCACTTCGATGAAAGTTGGGTAGCGTTCCCATTTTTCGCTTAGTTCTCTAATAGACATTACTCTTGGGGTTTTAGATTTCTGATGAGGCATTGTTACTTGGCCTTCTTCAGATGCCCCACCAGCTTGGAAGCCCCATTTTACCCCAGCCTTCGGTTCGGCGATGTGTTTTCTAACCATCTCTTTCGCTTTTGGAATTGTAGATAGGTGGCTCAGAACCCTCCGGCTAATCTTTGGAGTCTCGTGAGTTGTTGTCAACCAAACGCTACCTTCTGTGTCGTCTTCGTTACCTTGTGTTCTTTCGGTCTTGAATGAACGCATTAGGCGTTGCTCTGATTCTAGAACTTTAAGAAGCATTGCGCGAGCTCGGTGCTTGATGACGTCATTGCCATCTGTGTCTTGTGAGCCAAGGAAACCCTTCGGGAGAGCTTTCATCAAAGCTGCGACCCAGTCATTGACGACCGCATCTTCGTCATTTTTCGTTGGCCTCTTGTTAGCCGTAAGTTGGCTAAGGATCTTCTTAGCGTCGCCTACCAACGTTGCCATCAACTCTGGGTCAATAGTCTTCGCCTTTCCGCTGTCAATAAACCTTTCGCCGCCACAAGTTGGGCACTTTTTAGTGTCTCCCTCGACTCCTTCAGCGTCGTTAGCGATTGTGCCTCGCCCTCGACATTCTGGACATGTTCTCTTAGACATTTTGGAGTTAGTAGCAATTTGAGCGTATTGTCCTTCTACTTCCATTTCGTAAAGGAAATCGTCGAAAACCTCTGTGAACGGTTTCTTATTGTTAGGACGAGGTGTGTTCCAGAATTCTCTAGCGTGCTCTCTAGCCTTTTTCAGGGCTTCTTTCTTCTCATTTGTCGGAAGGGACGCAAATTGTTCGGCCCCAAGTTGGTCCGTGGCGATGTCGCGATAGATGCGGTTTAGAACTTTCTTCCTAACTGGGAGACGCTCTTCTTGAGGCTTCATTGCGAACGTATCGAGAACCTTAGTCTTACTCAGCACCGCTTCATTATCACCGTCAGTGAGGTGGGGGTTGCCATAACTGTCAATAGCGCTTTGCAATTCTTCATCAGTAACGAAGTCAATAGGCTTTAGCTTAACGCCCCTTTCCGTGTTAGGATCAACGATTTTCTTGGCGCCGCCACCATAAAGACTCTGGTTAGGATCAGCTATGCCGCCCTTAATTCTTGAAGCTCCATTTTTCTGTAGCCACTCTGGGAATTTAGATTCTTCCATTTCTCCAGTCAGAGAGGATGTGACGGTGCCCATATTTTTTGGAATCAGCAAATAGATGTTTTCAACGATCCCTGTTAGCTCTTGGGCTGGGCCGAAGCTCATCCATTGCAGACCTCCATCTTCTGTTCTCTTGACTGGGTTATACTTTCTAAGCAAACTGTTGATCGCGATTCTTTTCTTGACTAGGTCATTCCTACCACCACGACCGCCACGAGACGAAGCGACTCCTTCAATCTTTGTGACTCTATTTTCATAGTCTACGAGAGACTCACCAGATCTTGGAAGAAGCAGTTCTTTAAACTTAGAACTATTCCCAGAAGATTGCAATGTTTTGGCGATTTCTTTCTTTCGAAGTTCTTCGTATTCTTCGCTATCATGATCAATCAGGTCGATAAAGTATCTCTTGTTTTTACTAGGATCGTGTCTCTTGTCACTAAATTTCTCTAGGCTAAAGTTGTCAAGAGTGTTTGGAGCGAAGCCAAATTCTTTTTCAAGTTCCCTAATAGGTGTGATATACTTGCTCTTAAGGGCTTCGAAAGCTCTTTTTCTTTGTATCATTTTATCATGCACAAACAACGACGGGTCGACGGATTCCTTTTTTCTGGCTGCGATTTGTTGCAGTTTCTTTTCTTGAGTTTTCTGAACTGCAAGATCATGGGCGCTCATTCTAGAAACAGAGTCTTTAGCCCATTCTCTCTCGGCCTTTATTAACCAATTTGGCTTAGTTGTTGTAGCGACGATGATTTCTAGACTTTTTGGATCAATCACTCTACCATCAATCTTAATGATGTCAGAAAGGTCTAATGTATATTCTCCAACCTTGATTTCGCTTATGTTAAACAATTGTGGCTTGCCTGATGGGATATCGAGGATGGTGATAGCACCTGTTCCGTTGTCTCCTCCTTTTACTGGCTCGTAGGATGATCCTTTTGAACTTTCGACTTCTTGAATAGTATTGTTGCTAACTGGCCCTTTATAAACGACTTCTCTGTCGCCTTTTGAAACTGTGACAGAATAATAATCTGGGTGTTTACCGGCTTCACTGGCTGCAGCGTGGAATGCTTCTCTGTCAGTTGATTTCTTTGGAGACATCAGAATTTTTGGAGTTTCTGGGTGGCGATAAAGTTCTAGCTCAATCTTGCTATTATCCTTGTATTCTTTTCTTCTGCCGACTTTAGTCTTGAATGTTTTTCGGATTTTCTTTCTGTCATTGAGGGGGTCGTCGGAGTGTTGGTCCATAGGGAATTCTCCCTCGTTTAGGGCCATGTCGATCAGTCTATCGAATCCTTCTGACTTGGCTTTTCCGTGTTGGTTTACGTCTTTCCCGTGTTTCTTGACGTTTTCTCTGGTTTTCTGTGTGTGGTGGTCCCTGCATAGGTTTTGTGTCTTGGGGATGGCCGAACTAGTATAAGTGGCTTTCGATTGGTCAACGTGGTCTAGCTCTGCGGCTGGTTTGCTACATCCTGGGCGGGCACAGTTTTTACCGGCTACGTCGACGCCGCTGGATTTCAGTTCTTTTGCGGTTTCTCCGTTTGGCCATCTTTTTGCCGTGCTCTTCTTGGTTCTCAAATCGCGGGAGTTTGGATTACGCTTGTCGTAATCGCTAGTCATGCTTTTTACTAGTTTCTTGCGCTTTGGACTTTTTTGGTAGCGTTCATGGCTTGGATTCTTTCCAGACTCTTTTTTCTTGGAATCTGATTTTCCAAGGTAACCGCCTTTTTCATTAAGGACTGAATCTAGGATGTCGTCGAAGTCGTTTGGATTCATATTGTTGCCTACATATTTATTTTTGTCGCTTCAAAGATAAGAGATGCTAGGTTTAAACGATTTTGTTATTATAATAGTGGTCAATGCTTTGTCTGACGACGAGAAACGGCCCACTGATTTTAGAGATCAGACTGCCACAGTCAGACTGGCGTCCATTAAAACAATGAGCCAAGACACGATAGGAAACGTGCACGAAAGATCTAATATTCAGAAACAAGCATATCCTTCCGAATCCGTCAAGACGATAAAACAAGCATATGGAATTACTGGAACCAACTTTGAAACGCACACGCCTTTTAGAAACGGGAAGCAATTACAGCTGAACGATGGAGTATCTAAAAATCAAGAGATCACCCTAATAAGGAATGGATTGAATACTAAGTATGCTATCATCACTGCTAACGTTCATAGGGTGATCCCCGAAAGAACCGGATCGTGAATAAGGAATTTAAAAAAGTAAACGAAACAATCCGCTTATACCACACAGAAAGCAAGAGAGTGTTTTATTCTCAGCACAACTGGATGGCTAAAGTGATAACAAACTCATTATTCCCAATTGTAGATAAAGAGTTAGAGGACCGCAAAGCTGTGGAAAGACTCCTCGACTTGGTGAAATATGAGTGATTCAATCGCTACCCCAGACGCTATGCTAGACGACCATGATTCTATGGCTTTTTACGTTCTCAGAAATGAAAAATTAGCGCTATGTAAGCTAGAATCAACGCTGCCTTACCATTCTAAACGTGAAACTTATTTGGCTTGCGGAAGATTTTCTCCTAAGCACAAAAGAGTTGTTTTCTGGCCCGGGGCTGTCAACCCTAGCCGTGCCGTGCAACTTTTGATAGAGAATCGCCACATTGAACAAGACTGGACCTGGAATGTTTCTGGCGCTACAACTAGGGTTGGCCACAAATCTCCTAATACAGAAATTAATCCAAAATTTGCGCGCTATGACTCAGTCAGAAAAGGCGAGCTTAAAAACTTGGTCGAAAAGGGAATGAGCATCCAGGCATGTCCGAAGAAAGACGAAAACTCGAAGTAACATTCGCTAGAAGAGTCACTTCCAGAGTTATAAAGCCGTACTCCACTCCCCCGTATAAATTATCGCCTATCTTGGCGGTCAGAAAACTAGAAAATCGCAGTAAGTTTCAATATCGAATTGAATTCGAAGATGGGACTACTAAAGATTTTTTAAATTTTAAGCAGCTACAATGGTTTATTGATACCTCCTTAAGATATAAAAATAAACATGTGATCTTAACAAGGAGTGATAATGTCCCGGAAATTAAAGGTCTTTTTTGCTAGTCTAACTCTGTTCTCTCTTCTCATCCCTTTTTCTCTAGCGGACGAAGAGAAGGAAGAATATACAGAAATTGAAGTCGTTCAGCAAAAGACTAGATTTCAAAAACACGTGCTCTTCATATATGATTGTAGCGGCAGTATGAGCCGAAATAAGTTGGACCGGGCCTTCACAGCTTTTGCTATGATCGCAAAACAACCAATCGATGAAATGGAAATAGCTCTCATTGCTTTCGATGACCAAGTTCTTAGATGGCCTGGAGTCGCCGAAGAAGGAATCCCAAAAGGGTGGGCAGGAATGCCATCTCAAGTAGCTTTTAAAAAAGCGCACAAATGGTTGGACGGCCTGGACCTTGGCGGCGGAACTAGTGTTCTGCCAGCACTTAAACAAGCATTTGAAGAGAAACGAGAACGCATCAGCATCGTTGTTATTAGCGACGGCGGGTTTAGCGATAACGTCCCGCCTTCTTTTCCAGGTAACGCCAAGGTCCGTAAAGAGCGAAGCGAGGACTTTTTCGAATGGCGTCTCAGATATCACAAAACTTACTTGCTCAATTTGCAGGACAGAAGGGCTAAAGCTAAACTTGATCCTATCCAAGTCAATTGCCTTGGGATTGGAAATATTCAAAAAGGGTCTCAGGAAGATCAATTTATGACCGCTCTAGCAATTGGTGGCGGAGGGTTTTACGTCAGGGAGAAAATAAAGGAAGCAGAAGACCGAAGATGAAATCCCAGACCTCCCGGATCCAGGTAACTAGATACAAGTTGGGCCGCCCAGTAGCTAAAGAGCTAAAACAAATTATAGGCCCTGATCAGATCGACGTTGGCTTTGGTCCTGGCCAACTAAGACCAAATGGTTCTAGGGATATTAGAGCCGAAGAGCAACAACTTTCTAAGATCGTCCAAGATATCAATGGGATGTCTGGCCAACAGACGGGCTAGCAAAGATAACCAGTACGAGAGTGTTATGAAAAACATTATCAATGTGATAGCCGAAGCGATTGACGATTCTGGATCAGGAATCGAAGATTTCGCATTAGAATTTCAAAGACTAAACAACCGATTCCCACACTTTGATCTTCCAAAGTATGACGATTCTCAAGGTGGTGACTTTAGTCTGCTGGAAAAAGATGTCAAAAGATGGGGAACGTCATTCAACAGCTTCCTAAGCAAGTATCCATCAGAAGAGATCGCTTCGATCCTGAGTAACGTCGCCGAAGAAGGGGACATAGACCTCGCCGAAATCGAACGGCTCACAGAGTACGTCTCCGATACCGCTCTGCCATGGCTGTTAGACACTCTAAACAAAACACAAGGTGACAAATTCAAATTAGCTTCTGAACCCTTCGACGCCGTTAGAGAATGGTTCGACGAAATCGAAGAATCAACCAGCATCGACGATTACTATGCTGGAGACTCCGACGTTTCACAATCAGACGGCCCTAGAGTTCGTGGAGACGAAGAAGAAAAAGAACAAACTTCAGCGTTCGCCACACCGAGTCTCCAACACGGAAGCCAAGAAGTCGAGCCCGTCAAAGCCCCAGAAAGCCAAGGAGACTTCGAGGATGACCCATTCAGAGATATCATCCCATTTAATAGGCGATCAAAAGAAGACACCATGTCTTCTGACGATTATGATGCTCACCAAAAAGTCCAAGACGCAACCGGACCTGGCTCTACCGTTGGTGGCGAGGAGCCTTACTCTAGAGACGATGCTCTAAACGTTTCGCAAAAAGGAATCTCAGGATTCAGCCGACCAGAATACAGCCAGAAAAGACAACAAAACTGGGGACTAATCCAAGACGGCCTCCGCAGCTATTATGATGGAGTGAAGAGTAACGAATTTGCTCTTCCAAAAGCTCTAAAAGCAGTAGGAATGGGACATATTGGCGGTTTTCTTTCACAAATCCAAAGAGCCAAGACCAAAGTAAAATTCCAGGCTAAGCAAGCTAGGAAAAACGTCCCAGAGAAAATGGTCCCAGTCTTCCAAGTCGATGAACTTATCGACGACGAAAGTCTGACAGGGTTTGGTGTTGAAGCGGACGAAGTTAGAAAAATAAAACAAATTCTAGAAGAAACCGGAGTATGGAAGCAGATAAAGGACTTAGAGAATTACTCTCGCAGCGTCGGCGTCAGCATCAATTATAGTCCGGCTCAGCCTTTCAGAATCCCTTATTCTCCTCAGTTTGACAAACAAATTGAAAAGTACGTGTCACTTCTCAATGATCTTAACGAGATGGAAGTATCAGCAAGAACTACCCAAAAAAAGAAAGAAAGTCAACTTGGCGGCGCAGATTATCAAAGCGCGCAACCACTAGCTACTCCACAACAAATCGCTCAGACCTCTGCTCAGGTTGACAGCATGGAAAGAATACTCGTAGATATCTCACAAAGAATTATAGGCGTCTACGGCAACATTACTAAAGCGATTGAAAATAATCTTATTTCTAAGTGGATCGGAACAGCTAACGACCATCAGAATAGAAATTTCGGAGTTAACGGCCCTCTTTATGCCATTTTTAGCAAGTTTTGGCCAGAATCATACGACGAATACGAAAATGTAGGAGCCAAGCTTCAGGGTCGATCAGATGACGTCGCCAAGTCTCACGACCAACTCTATACTGTCTACTATTTCATGCCTCAGATGGATAATGGTTATGCTAATTATGAGCCAGTAATCACTGACGAAGTAGAAGGCTGGGGGCTGCCAGGTAGTTCAGACGGAGCTTCGTCAGCTGAACTTCGAAAAGAACAATTAACGTTCGAGGAATACAAAAAGGTTAGGGAATCCGAGGATCCAAAGGACCTCGTCGTTTCGGCTTCTCAAATGCCAACTATGGTTTATGTCCTAGATGATGGGCGTCCGACGTTCGACGATAAGGGCGACCCAATCGGAGTAGTCCTCCCGCTTGAGAAGAAGTTCACGGGAGGCCCCGCTGACCTCAAGACGTTAAGCGCTACCATCACAACAGCGAAGGGTAAAAAGAGGTTTTTCACGGCTCAGAAGATGGTAAGCAAAAAGTTTGGAACTCTAAACCGCCCATCTCCTAGAGATACTAAAGTTGAAACGCGAGACAAAGAATTCGATATCAACAATTATGACTTTGCTAGCCCGGACTTCGATCATGATTCTTATCTAGTATCTATGGGTTACAACCCTAATGAACTTGTAAACGTTAACATCCTTGCGGGTGACGAAACAACAACTGTTGACGCAATCACAAGATCAGAATTGTCTCAAAAAGGTTGGTTGTCTAACCCAGAGATTGACCTGGTAGATGTCTTCCCAGTCGGACAAGTAGACGAGGAAACCGGCGAAAAAGTCAAGTATGACGAACCGCTCGTCTATGGTGTTTACTCAACCTCAGAAGAAGCTAAGCTAGACAGTCACAACCATCCAGCAGTGGGTCACGTTGTTGGAATGCCTTATAGAGAATACGCCAAGAGGGCCACTAGACATCTAAAATTGCTTGATGTCATAGCCAAAGGCCAGATGAAGCGAAGTCTTAACTCTAAAGAGTTACAAGTCAAGAACCTGAAACTGCCTCTCAAGAAGACTGATGAGGGCTCGGCTGAGATCTATTCAGCAGAAGAAATCGCTAATGGTGATTACTTGCCAATCGATAGCAACGGTGCTAACGTTGAAAAGAAAGCGTTCAAAAACTTCAGAGGAAACCCAGAAGAGTACAGCAAACAAGGTATTGCCAGTGCTCTGGAAATCGTTACTAGCCTAAGAAACGATATCTCAGCTGACTCCCGCGTCTTTGGGGATAACGATTTCCAACCTTGGATCGTTTATAAAGAAGAACTTGACGACAAGAGCAAGTCTCGAATGCCAGCCGAAGCATTAAAGCTTAAACTTCCTCCTGCCTCCGAGTCATTCCAAGAAGTGTTTGGATCTTCTCGTCGCCAAATGGGGCTAGCTCTACTAGACCTAAAGTGGGACGGGCCGAACCTCGTTATAGAAGAATTCCCATGGGCTATCCAAGATTTCGACTGGGAGAGAAACCCTGAAGAAGTCGCTGCCGACATTGGTCTTAAAGGCCCAGGTGGTGCAAGAGTCGCCGAGTACCTCATGCCTTATATGCAAGACGAAAAAGAAAAAGGTGGTTTCACATTAAAGGGTATAGCTAAAGCTTTCATGGCGGTCAACAAGGACGGTGCTAGCGAAGAACAGAAGAAAAAAGCCGTCAAAAAAGCCTTGCGCATTTATAGAGCGATCGCTAAACAAGGCTGGACTATCGACCGCCTAAAGAACGTTCCATTTACAAAAGCCTTATACATGGCCCGCCAAATGTGGGATGGTTATTATCACGACACGGTCATGCACACCAAAAAGGGGCCAGATGTCCAATGGGTAATCGACCCTAACAGTATGGTTGAAGTGGTGTCTGGAGCTAAAGCGGCCGACTCTTCTAAGAGGAACCTCAAGTGTTCGTATTCTGTTAAGATTGGCGGCATGACTCAAAATTGTCAGAGCAAGTTGCCAGCTAACAACGCTAAGCTGCCGAGAAGAGTTGCAGAAATCTCTACAGATGAGGGCAAGACTGATTGGAAAATGGTCTCGCCTCAAGAGGGCGACGCACGAGACAAAATTGCTGCTATGGATCGAAGCGGGGAAGTCAACCCAGAAGAACGTGACCAACTAGTAAATGATGCCGAAACGGCGGGTGGTAGCAAAACCGGACCAAGAGTCGTAAACGCTCAGAACCCTGTTTGTGACCGTTGCTGGGCCTTCCACTTCAGACCTCTACCTGAGGGTATCGTAGCCGGAATCTTTGATGATTTGGAAGAAATCTATAATCTTTCAGAGCGTCATTTGAAAGAATCTATTGGAAAACCAGCTGCCGAGAAGAACAGAATCAAGAACGCTCTGATTCACAAATTCATCGTCCCGTACTTCAGAAAGTACTGGAAAGCCGACGGTCCAATCGCTAAAGTATACGATTACATCAATACCGAAACTTCGCTTAGTCCGAAGTACAAAAAATTACTCTCTAAGCCAATTAGACAGTTTTATTCTGGCATTTCAGAGGACTTGATGGCGCTGATCAAGTCTCCTCTAATCTCGACTGATGCGATTGACCCTAAGACAGGAAAACACTTCTTTAGTATTGGAATCGCCAAGGTGATGAGGTCCATCAGCAACTTGATTATGTGGGCACACGGAACTAGAATGTCTAAATTGGACCAAGACCCAACTGGAAGGCTAGACCAAGATTATAGCATTGTGACCATGACGTCCCTCACTAGAAAAGACGTCAGAGATGCCCGTGAACTTAGCGCGGCGATGCGTAAGGCTGATCCAAAGTGGAGAACACGGTGGACTGGTGCGAGACCTGAAACGCTCAACGATGGCTATAATAGGCCAATGAGGCGTATCGAAGGCGATTTCTGTCGTGTTGCTATCAAGGGGTTCATCAACGAGGAAGCATCGTTTAACGGCTTGCTTGGTTATATGATCGAAAAATGCGACGACGGAATGTGTCTCGTTGAGCTTGACCCAAACAACTTAGTTAAGGAAGCAATCATCAAGGTTTATCCTGGAGAACTGGAAACCATTTGGGACACCAAAAAGCGCTCTGATAAAGAAGAATATCTTGAGTTCTTGGAGGAAATCAAGTCTCGGGAGCAAACCGAACAACGTATCATCGATATTATTGGAGACAATACTAACGAATACCTCTACCGATGATAAATATAAGGTATGCTCGACTCTGAGATTCGTCAATTGCTTTTTGAAGATGATCCAAAACAAGTAGCCGCCAAAAACGGTTACGCTGTAGTGGTTGGTACTAGAGGTCTAGATAGTCGTAAAGGCTACAGAATTGAGTGCGAAGTTGTTATTCCCAATAACGAGTTCGATTCTATTAAAGAAACTCTAATCGAAGCAGGGGTCATCAGTAGTTCAAGTTCCGTACAATACGATACGTTCGAAGGTCTAATGTATGGCGAAAAAATCGAAGACGAAGAAGGCAACATCACCTGCAAACCAGGTATCTTCCCAAATGCAGAAGAAGGCGGAGAGGACACTGGGCGGGAACTAAGAGATCAGCTTAGGCTCAATTCTCTAGTCTCAACCGCGTCTGGCGTCGGGATTTATGATGACATCACTAAGCAAGAATTCGAAATTTTAGGCAACGAATGGCGGAAATCCGGATATAGCTCTGAAGCTGGCTTTTGGCCTCCTCATAAGGGAAAAGTCTGGCAACGCCATGGCCCTAACTCAGACGAGATCGACGAGTGCCCTTGGTGTTTAGCTCGCCATAAGAAAATCGGCGGAACTGGAGATCCAAACTCTCCAGGAGGCTTTGCAGCTAAGAAAACCGTAAGAAGCAGAGTAAACTCGGGTGAAATTGGTTGGGTGTGCGGAGACCCAGTGCGTCCCCCGTTTATCGACCGACCTGTCGGAAAGTCTGCTAAACGAAATAGAATGAGCTTCGGTAGGCAAGGGCAGGGCGCTGAAGGCACCCCAGAATGGCTGCAGTACCAGTATAATGAAGTGGTCTATATCGTCCTAAACCAATATAAGGCGGATATCGCTGAAGCGGTCATTGAAAGACTTGGCTTAGACGACACTCCAAATACCGCACTCGGCGGCTATTCGATTAAAGAACTGATCCTCGGACCTAAGAGCGCCGAATCAGTCTATGACAACCTTACTTTCAAAATCCCAAGAAACGCTTATACAAAGGTGTTCACTGGTGCTCCTCCTCACCGTCAACACAGAGACCTTGAGCTTCCAGGAAAAGTGAACTTTGGCAAATTTTACGTTTATTATGTCGAAGCTGTCCTCAACATGGACACCGCTATGGATTACATTCCAGGCGAGTTCGACGAACGGGGCGACAAGATAGGGTTAGAGAAGCCAGTAAAGTTCGGCAAAGACGATCAAGAGAAGCATCCGTGGTCTTCTGAAGACAAGCCGCTTTTCCCGCCAGCCAGCGCAATCTTCAAACAAGTGACAAACGTCGTCAGTCAAGCTGTAAGAGGAGGCTTATTAGACAAGGACCCATCTGAAACCGGCCTGACCTACAAAAGCTCAGCAGGACACATCTATAGCGTAATCAAGATCCCTACTGGGATTAAAGGTCTCAATTTCTTAATCGACCCTTTTATGCCAACGAAACAAAGCGAGGTTGACAGAAGACCAGGCTACCACGGCGATAAAGAATTGCCAGTAGGGATGATAGGCAAGCATCTCCACGGTCTCCACAAATCAGAAGTATATGGCCATCTTGGGCAGATGGGGAAGATACTCTATGACGATTTGGACTTCTATTTCAAGGATAAATTCGATCTCACTCTTGCTCCTTGGGATCCGGTAAAGCCATATCCGATTGATCATGACGGCAACATTTATTTCATTCCGGACGACGATTTATTGTTGGTCAATATCGCCGGGTACGATGAGATCACTAGCGCTGGCTATGACAAATATGAAAAACTCATGTATAGGATTCCAGGAAAGGTTATTGCTACCCCAAAACCCGGACAGCCTGGGACTTACAAGATTATGGTTAACGCCGGATCTTGTCCAAAATGCCTAGCTAATCACAAATCAGCCTCAGAGGACCTTGAACTTCTAAAAGACAAAAAAGGAACACGCCAATATAAATTCAAGCTTGCCGAGCTTAAAGAAATCGCTCTCCTTCATAGTAAGAGACACGAAGAAGAGTTCCACAGTAATAACGTAATGGGCCTAGAATCCGCTACCCCCATGGATGATGAATTTATTGCACATATCAAGAAAAACAGTAAGTTAAGTCAGGACCTTAACACTTATCAAATCTTTTCTCAAGCTTGGATCGCTCTCAATATTCAGAGAATCGTCGACCGTGGAGACTTAGTAGCCCACCCGTTCGAAGAGGGAAAAGTAATTTCTCCGGGAGAACTGCTCCAAGCTCTCAGTATAAAATTGAAGGGACAGGAAATCAAGAAGAATATTTCGAAGAGCGGAGCCAAGTTAGGCCACGATCTTATGTTACTAAGCCCAGACATTGCGATCATGGGCCAAGAATACCCTAGCCTAGATGGAGATCTTAGCAAACTAAAAAAAGCTGGCACAGTTAAAGAGCCAGTCAAGGTGAAGGTTTTGTCCGGTGAGAAATCAAGCGAGGATAACTTAGTCCAGTACTTTGATATGTCATTGGATGATGCTCGATACATGATCAAGACTTATCCTGGCCTGTTCCGGGTTTTGAATGACAAATTAGAGCCTGAACGTTCTAGCGATCAATATAATGAGGACGACGAGGTAATAGTAAAAATCTTCAGCGATATAAACGACGATAAGAGCCATTTGGACCGTGACGGTTATGAAATCATCATGTCCACAAAACGTGCTAAAGAGATTATCAACAGTGGGCGTGGTTATATTGTAAGACAAGTTGGAGGAAACATCGACGCTATCCAAGAAGTGAAGAAGGATCTGCTCACTTATTTCAGAAACTACGATCTCGCCCTTCTTGGAGACATTGATATCGAAGATGGCAAGGCCGACATCGGTGATCTTTCTTGGAAGGATAAGGTAGCTATCCCAATTAATAACGCCTCTGTTGTGCTTTCTCCAGACGATAGCGTTGCCGCCGCCCAGTACGATGAATGGCTTACTAAGAGGCGCTATATCGACACCGACCTTTATATGATGGTAGTTCCACACTCTGTTGTCAAGAAACAACTTGGCTTGAAGCCTAGCGCCGACATGTCTAAGGTTAGAGAAGTTGCTTCTTTAAATTATGACATCGGAAAAACGACGTTCAGAGATCCGGAAGACATTTTAGATCTTAAAAAGGCTCTCGACGAGTTGTCTCTGGATGATGACTTTGATGATTTGGACGCGGAAGAAGTCGACTCGTCGGAAGTAGATCCTTATACTGGAGAACAAACAGTCGAGCCGTCTATTGATTATGAAGACGAGAAAAGCCAAGCTGATGAGTTCGACGGGGATGACGTAGTTGAGGTTGATCCTATAGATTTGGAAGATTTCGACTTTGAAGATGACGAGGAAGAGCCCGACGCGGAAGATTTGGAAGATCTAGATGTTGACGAGGAGGATGACGATGATCACTCCTACGACGACGAAGAATACGCTATAGACCTGGATGATTTTTAACAATGAAAATGGACACTCTATTACAGGATAGGATTCTGGTCGAAAGCGATATGCCACGCTGGGGACACAAAGAATACATCAGCTATGAGAAACTTCGCAAAGGGAGGAGAGTCAAGACGCATCCTAAGATTTTGTACCTCGGCACTTGGGATCGCACATTAAAAAGCGGAGAAAAAAGGAAATATTGGTGTGCTGTCGAGTTGAACAATTTAGACACCGAACAGATCTCTTCCTTAAAACAAAATCTTCAAGAAATCCTGAGAGAGAAGACCATCAAAGCGCGATATCACAAAGGCAAGAACTTATTGCCGGACATTTTCAAGCAATGGTATAGGACTTACCGAATCGAAAACATTGGTTCTCGAATTAAAGGGCAACTTTATTCTCTTGATGTTAGAGATGTTGATGAGGATAAAGCTGCAGAATATGCCCAAACAGAAACTGGGAAGGAATTCTCTTCTTTTTCTGATGAGCAAAAAAGTGATTGGATTAGTAGAGCCGTCCGTGAGCGCGGACAAGAGGAGGAAGAGCAGCAAATCGCCGCAGCTGCCGAGCGCCGCAAGGATACACCGCGTACTTCTCCGAGGCTTCCCGTGCAGCCGGAGACATCACCGGTTGATCCGCCTGAGGAAGAAGACCAATCGTTACCTCCAGAAGATTCTCCGGCTACATATTACTAATGATCGTCGATCCAGAAGACCCGAAATCATTGGCCAACTTCTTCCAAGAGTTCAGGGGCCTAACAACCCCAGAATTAGCTATTGTTGCTAATGCTAGTACTGGGCTAATCCGAACTTGGAAAAAGAGATGCGGTATAGCCATGAAGGCCGATCCGTTCATCAAGAAGAAGAAACCATATACCAAAGTCCCAAGAGAAGTATGGGATAATGCTGATTGGCTGAGAGAACACTATATCGACAAAGGCATTGGGATTAGAACTCTGGCTAAAATAATGGGTTATCGCGGTTTCGCTTCTGTGTGTGATCATCTAAAAAGGCATGGCATCGAAACTAGAAAACTTGTTTTAGACCCGTGCAGATCTAAGGATTGGCTCTATTATCATTATTCCACAAGAGAAGAATATCTTGAATGGTGTGAATCTACGAATCAGAAACCGGATGAACATGGCGGGATGGGCTTGACGCTTGAAGGATGCGCGGAACAGGCTGGTGTTGTTCCTTATACTATTTTAAATTGGTTGTCTAAATTTAGAATGAGGATCAGAGACAAACATGAATCTACATCTCTCAACAGTAAAGAAAATGAGCGCAAGAATAGGGATCGTTTCTTCAAGTTATATAGAAGCGGCGAAGTCCCATTAACTATAAAGTCGGTGAAGTTTTATAATGGTACCAGGATGGATAAACAGAAAGATTAGTATCCTCAGGCTCGAAGAGAAACTTCGAGCGCACCCTGACATTTCAAAAGTCGAAAGAAAAACGACTTATCTTCATGTCACGTTTAGAACTAGCGGCGTTACTGAGCACTGGGTACTTAACAATAGGGCTCGCAACAAATGGAGGTCTGTAGAACTTCCAAAAAACGGCCCTTTTTTCAAAAAACCAATAGAAACACAATATCATTTCGAACCAGATCCGTTTGGAAGAGACGAACTTCTCTATCACAGCCATTTTATCATCACTAAGAAGTCGTTGAAGGAAGCTGGATTCTGCGACAAGCGAATTGCATTACATCGAATGATCCAGAGGTTGTTAGACTCTGGCTGGAACTCAATTAAGTACCCAACAAAAGAACTTGGGGAAGATTTAAGACGAATAATAATGGAAGACTATTCGATTTTTATGTCTTCCATTATCAGGTTCCATTACAACCCTAAACCCAACCCAGCTGGCAGACGAGTCGTCTTGAATTTTTCAGAACCTGATGATGAAACGCTCGCGGTTTGGTCCGACCCTAAGAAATTGTGGCAACTTTTATCTCCGATGTTTCTAAGCAGAGCACCAATAACAAGAGAAAAAATTGTGAGAAGAAGTCTGACAAACAGGATAATAAGCCCGAACTTTTATAGAGCAATATTCAACCAATGGAATCCACTAAAGGGATTGTCCGTATTAGACTTAGCTCCCCACCCAGGAAGAGCCATAGCGGTTTCTGTGGATCGTGGAGAGTATCATTATGCTGAGAAGAACTTCGACTATAACAGTTTGGGGGACTACTTGACATCGTACAACTTGCCCAATCTGTCTCCTAATAATAAACCCTTTTATGACGTCATCCTTTTGAATGGGATCAATCCAATCAGTCTGGATAATGCATTGCCTCTATATAATTATTATAAATTGTTGGGTAAAACAATTGTTATTCATCTTAAAAAGGCCGATTTAGAAAGAGCTAAGAAACTAAACCCGAGGAGAATCGTTAGAATTCATAGTAGATTGCCCTCTAATCCTAACCTTGATAATTACCTTCTCATGATGGATCAAACATAAAACCTGAGGTGATATATGAGTATCAACATTGAAAGAGAATTGTCAGTCATCAATGGGTTCGTCAATGTTCCTGATGGCCAGAGGCTTCTTCCTACGAAACTAACTCCGTTAGACGTGCTTGATCTAATTCCTGGTTCTACACTTTTCAGAACATCTCCTTCTTCTAACATGGGATCCATCCAGATCCTTGATCCTACAAGTTTATCGCTTAATGGATTTGCTAGAAGATTAAATAGGTTATTCGTACGCTTACCAGCGCATGATCGACTTGATGGGCCGCCACAAGATTGGTTTGCGTTGCTTAGAGCGGCGGCTAGAATGGTATAAGCATGAAGAGAGTATTGATTACAGGAATTACAGGACAGACCGGATCCCATCTAGCGGATTATATATTGAAACACCACCAAGATTGGGAGGTTCACGGTACGGTGAGATACAGATCGGATCTGTCGAACATCAACCATATCAGCCAAAAGATCAAGCTGCACGATTGTGAGCTTAGAGACGCTATCAACGTTTTCAAAGTTGTTAGAGAAGTAAAACCAGACAGGGTTTTTCACCTAGCGGCTACAAGTTTTGTGCGTTCAAGTTGGGATCAACCTTCTGATATGATTACTAACAACGTTACTTCCCAAATCAATATTCTAGAGGCGCTAAAAGAGTTTGCGCCGCATGCTAAGGTTCAAGTTGCCTGTTCTAGCGAACAATTTGGAAAGGTTTTGGAACATGAAGTTCCAATCACCGAAGATAACGACCTAAGGCCGATTTCTCCTTATGCGGTAAGTAAGTGTGCTCAAGAAAATCTCGCTTACCAATATTTTGAATCTTACGGGATCCATTCCGTCATCACGAGGACTTTCAATCATACTGGGCCCAGACGAGGAGATGCTTTCGTAGAGTCTAGTTTTAGTAAACAAGTCGCCGAAATTGAAGCCGGGTTGAGAGACCCCGTCATCTATCATGGCAATCTAGATAGCGTCAGAGACTATACCGACGCTAGAGATGTGGCGGAAGCCTATTGGGTCGCGATGGAGAAATGCAATCCTGGCGAGCCATACAATATCTGTTCTAGTATGAGAATCAGTATTGGTGACCTTCTAGACTTGTTTATTGGCATGTCAACTTACGAGGGAACCATTGAGAAGAAAGTTGACCAAGCTAGGTTGCGCCCATCTGACGTAACTCTTCTATATGGCGACTCTTCAAAGTTCCTTGCGGCAACTGGGTGGGAACCTAAACATACTTTAGAACAAACTATGGGCGACTTATTAGAAGCCTGGCGTAGAAAAATTCAAGTTTCTAGATTGTTGATGATGGAGGTTTAATAACACATGGCGATTCCAGAACTATTGGTTGCAGACGTTTTTAAGACCGGTGCGCAAGCACAAGTCTACGAATTGGTGGGTGGTACCACGCTCAACGCGATTGGCGCTGCTGTCGGCAATAACGCTAATGAGGGGACGCCCGCTACTACCGAGGGGGGTATCTGTAACCGAGTCTGCGAATATCGCGGCGAGCTTTATATGGCGGTCAGTCTCGTAACTACGGGTTTAGAGATTCATAAGTATAATCGAGGCACTGGGCTGTGGTCTATCATACATTCCTACGGGACCGGTGCCAATAGCATCACCGGGTTGTACGTTGTAAATACTGGCACCGTACAGCGAATGTTCTTGGCAGCGCGAGTTGTCGGTAGTTCGCGTATCATTTACACAGATGACGGGACCGTCTGGTCCGAAACAGTGGACCAAATCAACGTTGGCGCGTCATCTTTTGGCCAAAATCCAGGCGTAATGTTTAACAACAAACTTTATCAAGGTTATATGACGAACGGGCACCTCTGTTTTGAAGTTGACCCCACAGCGCTTTCTATCGTCAGTTTGAACGTGGCTAGCATCGCGACCACGTCGGACGGTGGTCCCATGGATTTAGTAGCACATGACGACCGGCTGATGATGCTCTGTACTGACGATGATTTTGTTGGGGCCGTAGATTGGGCGCTTTACGAGTTCACAGGATCTGGGTTCGTCCTTAATACACAAATCACTACTGGTCTGGCTTGGAACAACACCACTCAAGTCGCACACGGGATGGTTTGCTTGTTCCAAGACCCAGGCAATAACAACTTGATCGCACTCGTCAACGGAATCGGCGAATTAGGAGCGGTATCGACTGATTATGGCTCATCAGCGTTTCGGTTAGCCCCAAGTGGCAGCTCGTTTACGGTAACCAACATCACCGATCCTCTGATCCCAACCGCCTATAGACCTGGCACGCGTACGACAGTGAACGACGCTTCAGACAGATGGTATTGCGTAGTTGTCAACGACACTACACCAGGAACGCCAGAGGCTTATATTTTCCTTGCTATCGGGCCCGCCCCAGGTACGGGTTACTCGGTTTATACTTATGTTGACGATACTACAGAGCTTGTTTCTCCTGTTGCAGGACCTTCTACTGCTTACTCTATCCCGCAAACCAAGTTTGGCGGCGGGCTTCGCATAAACAAAGCTTCTGGCAACCAATGTGCAATAGAATTTGGGCAAGCTGTGGAGGGCGGTTATGAAGTGAGCTACCGTATATATGGCACAGTAACTTCGCAGACCGTCCGTGGTTATTATTCCCTTGACCAAGAGACTCCAACCACCCAAATGACGATTGCGTCTCAAACTGGGGGCGGTGCGATAAGCGGAGGAAATTCAATCACTGGGGTCACTGGAGATGATGGGTCAACATTATTCACTTTAGTTTGGGATATTGAAACTGACCTAGTCGTAAGTGGAGACGCTGTCCACATCATATTAGATATTAGGTAAAATGTCGGGAAGTGCGATATTTAACGCTGCGCCAATGCTCGCTAGGGAATCGTCGCCTAGTGGGATTTTCAGCGATGCTGTATCAATCGCTAGAATGTACTCCCAAAGTGCGATATACTCCAATTTCGCAGTAAGAATTAGGCAACATTCTCCTAGTGCAACATTTTCAACATCGATCCCGTTTCTCTTACAAACCGCATTCGACCTCGACTCCAGCGCGCAATCTAACCTCACTAGGACTCTAGCGGACAGCAATTCCTTCAGTTTTACCAACACGTCAGAAAGCTTCAAGGCTATCCCGGTGACTGCCGGAAACGTCTTAAGCATTTTGAGCGGTTCTTTTAGCGAACCAATCCTACCGCCTACCACAGGACTTGTATTATTAAACGCTCTTAGTGTGCAAAATGATGACATTTCCAATTTTCAAGGAGGGGCAATCGACCCAAATTCGGCTGTCATCACTAGAAGACTCACGTCTGAGAGCAAGCTCTCATTTGCTAGCAGAGGAAATAACGACATAACTCAGACATACTTCATAGAAGGGATAAACAAAGAAGGACAACTTATCTCCGAAACAGTACGCTTAGCAGGAATGGATCTCATCGACACTCTATTGTTGTATTCAGATATTTTCAAAATCCAAAAAATTGGCGGTTCACCTCTAATTGGCGCTGTGGTGATCAACAGCGACTCTGAAACAATCGGCGTCATGAAACCCGATTTATCTGGCTTCGACTCCGAGGGAGTCACAAATTGCAATCAGGAAATCACCAGCTTGAAAGCCTTGCTACCTAGATCTACACCAAACCCGTTCAAAGAGAAAGTCTTCTACGACAAGTTCTTCGTTATAAATTGTGGTGACGAGCTTACAGATTTTACGGTTGAAGAGTTCGTTGATCAACAAAATGTGGCAAGTTTCGCATTGGCTCCAACATTAAATGATGATACGGTTTCTGCGAACAGGTTGGTTCGGCCTGCGGCCATCCCGATTGGCGAATTCGATAGTCTACCAAAGACTGTTACTAGACTAGCTCCGTCAGATGCCATTGGAGTGTGGATACAGGTTCGCGTTCCGATACTGGCTACAACAGCCACGCAAGAATACACCCTAAAGATAACTCATCAAGAGGACGGTGCTGAGAAATCTATCGAATATGTGACTGTGTTGTCAGAAGGCGCAAACCAACCTTCTGGTATCGTTAGTCGCCATGACGGTTTCCCATCAGGTGGTGGTTTGCCACACCAATACCTTGAGCTAGGCGGGGCACAGTTCGTTGAATTTAGAACTACCGAGCCTGACCCAAGAACGTTTAGAGGCGATTTCTACTACAACAGCCGGATGAACCGGCTGTTTAAGAAAATTAATACTAGCCCTAGGCCAGTTTGGAAAATCGTCCGTTAATCAGCAACGATGATGTCAATCACTTCGGAGCTTTGAATCTTCGTCAGCGCACCAACTTTACGACCTTTACCTAGAAGATATCTGGAACACCGGGTCATATTGATCAGTGACATGACGACATAACGCTCGCCGCTGACCGTTTCGCTATCTAGGCCAAGACCTTGTTTTCCCTTGCCCCAAGCATGTCCGTGAGCTTTTAAATCGCCAGCTTGGTCTAATACCAGAGTCTTCAAATTTTCTACAATCTCTTTACGGATTAGCTTAACGTTGATTAGTTCCCCAGCGTGCTCTGGAAAGTGGTAAATGAACCATGTGGCGACATTCGACGCCCTTGCGGTCATTCGAAGACTTCCATCTTCTTTAGCGATTTGTGGGACTAGAGCCTTATCTGCTTGTGTTTTCACTATTATTGCCTTTCGGAATTCTTTTATGAAGTGGTTATTTGTCATTTTGACCTTTTTTAGATACATTATTAGACAATTTCATGTATTCTTTCATGTATAGGTCTATTTCTTCTTTCGTGGACCCCTTTGGAATTCGAATCGGCAATCCTCTCTGTTGTTTTTTGCATTTCTTACAAATTGGAAATGTCGAAATGTTTTCAGCATCACAGTACTGGCATGTGAATTTAGCACTCATATTAACTCTTTGAATCTTTTAACAATTTCTTCTATAGAATCTTCATTGAAAATGCTGATCGTTGTTATGACTTTTCCAGATCTCAAAAGCGTCACTTGCTTGTCTCTTGCGTCAATACAAAGCCTGGCCTTGCCATACGAAAAAATTGAGAATTCTTTAAACTTTGTCGTGTTATAGGTCTGTGGCCCTAAAGACATGGTGATAGTACCGCCGGTATATCCGAACTTGCTAGGAATTAATCCGCCATGATCAATAAGATGACAAATAATGAGCCTAGATAACATCGGTTGACACGCATTTCGGACATTTGCAATTCTTTAGGGCCTCCACGACCTCGGTTAAATGTCTAGCAACGCCATCGAATAAATCAGCGCGATCATCTGGAGTGCCGACGAGATCTTCCGCCATCAATTTTTTATATGGCTTACGGACGAGAGGAAACGAGAACTTTGCGAATTTTTTAGGATCCAATGGCTTCACGGAAGACACGCTAAAAGCCCGACAGCGATCATGGACAACTCTGAAATAAGGACACAACTTCCGGGCCCTTTTCTTTTTCTTCGCTCATTCAGCTTCCTGCGGTTTTACGACATCTACCCACTCTGGCATATCAAGTTGCATCCCTCCTCTAACTTGGTGGAGGATCAGAACGTTGTTTATTGTTTTTAACCATTCCTGGGCCGCTTCTCCGCTCAGTTCCTTGATAGTGCCGTCTTCGTATCCCATTGTTACTTTAGAGAGAATCACGGACTCTCCCGATAAAGCTGAATTGTTTGGCGTCTTCATGGATTTTCTTGAGGTCGTCGATAGTTAGGTCAAGTTCCTGGCAGATGATTAGGTTTTCCTTGATTTGGTCGGTATTACTGACCGTAGTGTTGTCCGTACAGATAGCAATTGGGACGCCGAATTCTAAGAATCTCTTAATCGGATGCGCTTCCTCTTTTTTCACCGCGCCAGTTTGGTAGTTCGAAGTGTGGCACACTTCGACGCAGATTTTATCCGCCGCCATCCTTCTAAGAAGTGTTTCGTCTAGCGCAGCTGAGCAAGCGTGTCCGATTCTGGTCGCCCCTAAAACATCGATAGCGTCCCATGTAGCTTGTGGCCCAAGCTCTTCTCCTGCGTGGACTGTGCATCCGAGACCTGCAGTTTTTGCGATGTCGTATGCTTCTCTAAACAAGCCTGGTGGATTTCCTCTTTCGGCTCCTGCGATGTCGAACCCAACAACTCCAGCGCCTCTGTGGTACTTTTCGCCTTCTCCAATTGATTGCCTGGCTAAAATCTTGGCGATATGAGGGCCCATATGCCTCATTGCAATTACTACCAACCCACTCACGAGACCTGGGAATTCGTCCTCGGCATCTTTTAGCCCGTGAAGGATAGAGGTGATAGCTTGTCTCGGAGTCAACCCGGCGTGCGTATGAATGGTAGGAGAATAGCGAAGTTCAAAGACGCGCACGCCTTTATGATAAGCCTCTTTAGCGATCTCGTAAGCCACTACTTGGAGATTATCATAGAACTGGGTAACCCACAAAGGGTAATGAAACTTTCGGAGGTAAGCCAACAAGCCAGCGCCTTCGTCTTCAGGCTGAACTACAAGATGTGTTCTCATTTCCTCAATAGTATCGACCGGGTTTAGGCCATATTTAGTCATGAGGTCCCAGGTTACTTGAACCGGGATAGACCCATCAACGTGCTGATGAAGCTCAGTTTTATAGATCAACTTGATTTCTTGTTCTAGGCTTGTCATATCTTCTCCAGATCTAAAATACGAAATGTTAAATTGACGTTTGAGAAAATGAGTTTTTAACGGCCCAAATATCAGTCATGTGATTTCGTGGGTTTTACGAAGATTATCGCAAAAATAAATAGAATCATAATGACCCTAGGAGTTAGGCGTGGTACAATATAAAGTCCCAAACAAGCCGCAGCTAGTGGACCAGCAATTTTTGCGCATCTCCGGACCGGATGGCCTGACAACAGGCTACCAATTCGATGCAGAAACCTGTACACTTTACGGCAAGGAATCGGAGATTATCATCCCGTCATTCCACGGACAGACGCACATCGCTGAAGATCCGATTCCAAACGCGACCACAGATACTCCAGGGTTGATGTCCTCATCGGATAAGGCAAAACTGGATGCGGTCACTCAAACTCGCCTCGGAGTTCTAGGGTTCAGCGGATCAGGTTTCCCAGATGATGGAGGAATGCTCCAAGGCGACGTGATGCTCGCTGCTGGAACCGAATTCATCAGCCTAGAAAGAATCGGAAACGTAATCCGGTTCACTGTAGATTCTCCATTACCACTAAACTGTGGGTGTGAAGAATGCGCTCAGATCTTCTGGATCCAAGACGAATCGGATGTAGCGGCTGTTAGGCCGCCATCCTGCGCTGGTAAGATGCCAGACGTAAACGTATACGGCGAACTTAAGATCTACCAATTCCCAGAAAGTACGATCCTAAACCCATCGAACCCTGGCCCAACTCTCAATATGAAGGGTAATTTTCCAGCCCTTCTATTCCAAAGATTCAACACCCCCAACCCAAACAGGGCTAAGTTCGAATTGATCTTGGCCAGAAACTCCAATTCTACAACTAACGTAGGCTGGGCGTTCACACCGGGATCGACGGGCGTCCCACAATCAGTCTGGTTTATGGGTCTCGACGATGACGGCAACCAAATCAGATTCGACCTAGATGTCCAAAGCGATCCAGACCTTTTGGGGTCAATTCTTTATAAGGGACACACTTTAACTAGACAGATGGCTGTCGTTACTGGGTTCTCCTCAACGATCTTATCGACGAACCAATATACCTGTCGCTTTTGGTCCATCAATACCGCTCAGCCTAAGGGCGATGGTTTCACGGCCACCAATGTTTGGCAATATAACAACCCTGAGAACTCTCCAACTGACTTGTTCGCTCCTAGAGAACTAGTACGAGACGCCACTTGTGACATCTTGCCAGTCGGAACGCTAGTTCAAATTTGGGAATTTCAAATCGGCGTGGTTAACGGTCAACGTCTCGTACAGAGATTCTTTAGCAGACCTCCAAAGCTGAATCCAGGAACTCTGTGGAGTAAATCAGCTTGCGTTCGTTTCGGAGAGACGATCGAATGCAGAGGTGAACTTCCTGGTGTAGCTCCTACTGAAATCACTTCTATCGACAGGAACCTCTCTGACGTTAGACTCTTTGAAAAATCACAATGGGGGATGACGGTTTTTGAAGACCCATTCCTTCTGTCTGACGACGGTGAAGTTACAGCTTCTACTGAAGAGGGCCAAGTTATCAGGCAAGACACAGTTGATTCTGTAGAGCCTGACGATGTCGTAGACGACCCAACTCCGAATTTTGTCATTATAGCCCAAGGCGCACTTAACGCGTCGGGTCAGTTCGCAACCAATGAGTTAGCTGACAGAATGGTTACTTTCACGTCTGGAAATCTGCAGAACGTTGAATTTACTATAGTAGAGAACACGGCCTCCCGGATCACTCTCTTTGATCCTGACGACCAAGCCAGCCTCGTACAGGCTGGAGATACTTTCGATATTTTCGTGAACTCTTCGACGGGCGACCCGTCCGGCGTAGCGATCAACAATCAATACGTTGCAGATATCGATCCTAACATCCCAGGGCTAAGAGTCTCAGAAACACCTCCTCAATCGGATCAAGAACGTCCAGTGTGGCTCTGGCATAGAGGTGATCACAAAAACGTCTATGTTAAGGCTTTAGTTGGTCGACCAGATAACAGCCGTTTCCCACCAATCGACGTCATTCTTAGAGGTCCAATCGACAGCTATGATGACCGTTATATGAAGGTTGTTAGACGAGGCACTGTCGCAACAGGTCCTTTCCAAGGCAACGAATATATTGTTGTTAAGGGTGTGAACTGGCATGACCTTCCTCCTAGTGGAACTGTCAGATCTCTGACGGGTATCTGGAGAAACACCACATGGAGTTGGCAATTTAAAACAGCCTTCCCAGCTTCGGACGACGATGGCGTAATGCTTGTCGGATTCTTGGATAAGTTCCCATTCGACATCGATGCCATTCCTGACATTGAAGGAACCGGAGCGACAGATCTTGCTGGCGAAGATGCGGTTAACATTACTGAAATTGAGGAAGCTTTGGGCACTCCAGTCCCAGATAGAACGACAGTTGTCGAGCTTTTAAGACAAGACTGCAGCGCTACAGCTCTAAGATTAGAGTTCTCGATCAATGACAACACTGACGCTGAGTCGGTCCAGCTGCAAGTTAGAGCTGGTGTTCTCGACATGAATGAAGCTTATCGTTTGAACGTTGAAGACGATTTTTCTGATGATTTCGTCCGCGACTTCCGCCCTGGACAGTTTTCAACAAGCCGAGTTCTTACTCAAGACGGGTTTATAGTTTTCGGAACAGAAGAATTGCCATCAGAGCCAAGCGGTTTTAAGGTCTACGAAGGTGGATCACTCCCAGCGCCAGTTGATGGTGACGAGGAGAAATGGAACGAACTCGAAATCATGTACCGCGACGGGCAGATGTGGGTATGGTGGAATGGTCTTCTTGTGAACCCTGATCCTTCTGCCTCCGCCTCTCTTGAAGTCCCAGTCGTTGTGAGCACTCCTTACTTCCCAGTCGCCGCTCTCCAAGAAGTTGGAAAAGTTGGTTTCAGATTGTGGCCTGGTGCTATTATTCGAGAAGTCGAAATCCGCGATCAACTCACTTCATTCAATGAATTCACGCACGGACAGTTGGAACTAACCAGCGACTCGACAGAATCGTGATCAGTATTTAATACTGATGTCTAACAAAACTTGCGCTAATGGCCATCTAAAAGGATCAGATTTAAATTGTAGATGGTGTAGGCATTCGTCTGCAATGAAAAAAGCATGGGATTCTAAAAGTTCGTCTTACCGCAAATCAATAAACAAAATGACTACTGGGTTGCGTTCTAAAGAAGCAAAAGAAAAAAGAGACGAGTATTTTTCTTCTGATCTTCATAAAAGCAAGGCGAGAGCGCAAGCTTTAAAATTGGCAGCTGAAAGAAAAGCGGGATCCAGACCGCCATGCGCAGGGAAAACTTGCGATACTAAGCCAGAACTCGCAGTAGAAAACGTCTTAAAATTGTTAGACATAAGTTATCAAAAACAATGCGAGATCGGATTTTACTCATTCGATTTTCATCTTATAAATTTTAATATATTGTTAGAAGTCCAAGGGGAGTATTGGCATTCTCTTCCTAACAATATCAGAAATGATCTCGCAAAGTCAGATTATCTTAAAAAACATGCCGATTTGAAAATTGTCTATATCAATGAACGGGACACATTAAGCATCAATAAGCTTAAAGAGATTTTAAAAGACATCACACAAAAAGACGTAAAATTGATAGACTTCAATTTTACGGACGTAAGAGTTACTGCTATTGAACAGCATGAAGCTATTTCGTTCATGTCTAAATATCATTACCTCCCACGGTTTAGAAAGAATACAAGAAAAACTTATGGCATTTTTCTTAAGGATATTTTGATAGGTGTCACAATTTTTGCAAACCCTAGCTATAATACAGTGTGCAAGAGGCACAATCTGCAAAACAAACAAGTCCTTGAATTAGTGCGATTGATTGTGGATCCTAGATATCAGAAACATAATTTGATTAGCTTTTCGCTATCTAGATCTATAAAGCTCATCAAAAAAGATCCAGACATATGTCTACTAATTTCTTTTTCAGATCCACATTTCGGGCATACTGGTACGGTTTATAAAGCGTCAAATTGGATTGAAGATGGGTCTACTAGGCCCTCGTATTATTATGAAGATGACAGAGGAAACATTTATCATAAAAAGACAATGTGGGATCATGCTTCAAAAATGAAACTTACCGAAAAGGAATATACTAAGCTTAATAATTTTCGGCGAGTTAACACTGTTCCAAAAAACAAATTCATTTTTTGGATTAAAAGATCAAACAATGTTGATGTCGCAAAAGTTGATCTTGTAGATGCTGTTTGTCAATGTGGAAACATTAGGTGTTTAAAACCTAAAAATTTCGCCAAGGCGGTGGCTAAACATGGTAAATATTTATGCCATTCTTGCGCGTTGAAGAAGTGGCACAAAAATAAGAAAAGCCTGGGACGTAATGAAAAAGTTTGAAAAGGTATTGAACGAAGAACTTGAGTCTCTTCCAGATGGATCAGAAGTTAGAAGTAAGTTGGACGTAGTTCTAAACATCCAGCGCGACATTCAAGATGCTAGAGAGAAGATCGAACAACTCGATGGAGAATTGTATAGGGCTCTAGAAGATTATAACTTCGCCCTAGGAGCCGCTCTTCGAAAGAGGTTGCCTAAGGTTGGCGTCGATTTCGCTAATGGCAAGTGCTCTACTAGATATAAGTCTGCCAATCTTTCCTGTAGGCCAGATGTCAAATCGCAATCTTGGGTTTTTGAACCTAATCAACACGGTAGACGATTTTCTAAGAAGAACGCTCATCTATTGAGCCTTAGCGATGAAGTTGCTCCACTTGTCGACGCGATGGTCGGTTATCTAACTAATAGGTATAGGTCTTTGGGGTGATCGGAGAGGGCATACATGATAGGCTCGCTGATGTTTATAACGAATTTGATCGTCACAGCCAAATAACTAACACTAAGTATAGTATTGACGCTGACTATTATGACATGCAGGGCTATCGTGTCATGGATTGTTCTAACTTCCATGGGTTTTTGAAGCACATAGCTAATTATGTCAAGGACCGCCAAGTTGACATGGAAGTTGACGGAACTAAGTTGGCGTACGATAATTTGTTCGACCCGACTTTTCAGTTTAAACAAACTGAGCAGCCAGTTTTTAAGTTCACTCTAGGCGCTATCCAAGAAGACGAAGAGCTATCTGAAATGCAAAGACGTAGTCCGACTTCGGCGCACACTACTAAACAAGCTCCTTTTAGAGCTTCTTTCCGCCCTAACAAACCTGGGTTCCAATACGGAAATTCTAAGAAGAAGAAGAAGAAGAAGAAGAAGAAGAAGAAAGGCAAAACAGTGAATGATTCCTTCGAGTCTAGACTAGACAGCATTTTGTCAGAAAACATTTCTTTCACCGAGCCAGAGGTGTTGTTCACCAAGGATAGTGGGATCACTTCAGACTTGGACCCTTATTCTCATATGATGAACGTCAAAGAATCTATGACTCAGATTTTAAATCAGTGCCATTTCGCTTTGAAGGGGGTCGAAGACACAGCTTCGATAGCGATGATAAACAGTACGATTGAGAATATTAGTAGCCAGATCGGCAATATGGATCAATTAATGGGAGGGCTCAATGGACCCTCTACGTCCTGAAGTAGGTATTGGTGACTTTAAAACCGCTGCAGAACCAGCTCAGAATACTGTGCCTTTAGCATTTAAAGAAAACTCGTCAATCCGAGAAGAACTCATAGAAGACCTAATTGAGGCTGACGAGAACGAAAATTAAAAATACTGTGGCGGTACAGTATGGCTTCTAATTATCAATATCCATACGTTAAGATCATTAGGGCTAATGGGGAAGTAATCCCAAATGCCGATCATAACAAACAAGAAATTCAGTTAGAATGTGTGACTGATGCACTTGGAAATTATGATTTTGCAGAGGGTTCCATCACTGAACGTCTTGGGACTATCGAAACAAATTTTGAACTTGACGATATCTCAGATGTAGACGCGTCTTCTCCTACTGTTGGAGACGTCTTAATTTATACAGATCCAGGCTGGGAAACAATAGCCCTTCCGGTAGATCTGAACGGCTTAGAAGACGTTGTGATCAACCTCCCAGCCGACGGCCAAACCCTTGTTTATAAAGGAGCCTCCGGAACCTGGCAAAACGAAGATCGAGGATTGACAATCGCTTCCGGACTTCCCGGATCACCCGAAGAAGTAAATTCGGCGACCCCAATCACTGAAATCCGTTTCATTACACAGACAGCTCAAGGTGCTGACCACTATGTCACGGAAGTCGCAGATGGTGTGGCCTATATCGGTGGCGGAACTCCTCCTGTTGTGTTGAGTGGTGCGTTAACAGGTCTAGTTGGGCTTGTGACAGGAAAAATGTCACAATCTAATATCAATTATCCTCCGGCAACTAGCGCTGGAGACACTTACGCTTCGATAACACAAACGGGTGCTGTGACTTTAGCTCATGCTGTCGGCCAATTTGGATTCGCCAGCCTTGGCAATCTCATTTTGGCCGTAAACGGAGTTGACGTAGCTAACATTGATCTTGGTGCTAACTTCCTAGAAGGTAGTAGAGATGCTGGGCAGAACATTCCTGGCACTTACAACGTACAAGGAACAGGCAGTGTAGTAGCGGGAGGAGTGGTTTCATTCGGTGTCGGCAGCACTCTAACGCTTCTAACTGTAGCTCCAACTAGTATTACGACAGACGCTTTCCAACAGGGAACGACGCAGATCGGACTAGTAGCTGCCGACCTAAGACAAGGGCACAACTCTGCAGTTCTGCGTCACGAAACTGGGTCTGGGACCAATACAACAAGTACATTAAACTGGTTCTACGACATAGATCCTGCGGGCGCTACAGATCCTGCAGTTACTGCAACCGATCTTACGGAAGATACTCCCGTTCTGAAAGAGTTAAGCGGTATCTCTTATTATGACACTGGCTCGACATTCGACCTAGACGTTACTCTTGTTCGGGGATTCGACAATGCTTACCACCAGTCCGACGCTCCGTTAGAGTTGTCTTCTGGTTGGGCTGGTTCTACGACAATTCCTTATACAGATGGTTCGGTCGGAGGAGTCTCAACTCCTCCGGATATCGGCGAAATAATGGCTGTAACTTCCTTTGGTTTAACCACCGCTGCTGGCGTGCAGGACAATGATGCTCAAGCTATTATCACTCCACGCGACCCTTATGGTTCTTATACTCCTGCGGTATCAACTAGTAAGAATTTTGCGATCATGAGCGATGGCCCCAACAGCACCGATGTCTTTGACGATTTCACCGACGAGAGATACAGACTACCTTCTTCGACAAATTTCGATGTTCTAATCGCTGGCATGCCTGGCGCCCCTCTTTTGTGGAACTCAGCGACATCGTTGCTAGACGGATCTAGAACTGGCGAATTGCAAGTCTATGACTTTGAGGAAGCGTCCGGACAAAATAGACTAAGATGGCCAAGTTTTGACCACTCCAATGGAACAAATTTTCAGCCTCAACCTAATCCAGACTATTCGAGCCTGGGGGGAACAGATAGAGTTTATAGAAGAGTGTTTAGATCCATTATTTCACAAAGCAATGGGGTTTTGACACTTCCTGGGCTAACTGACGCTAACATTGTTTCTGATGTTGGTATCCGCGTTAAAGTTCCTGGTCGAACTGTTTGGCTCGATGTCACCGTCTCTTTCAATGGAGCTACTTTTCCATCTGGCGCTCCGCTCGTTGGTGGCGTGGATGATGAAGGGTGCCGAATCAATCCTGGTGTAAATAGTCCGGACTTGAATGGTTCTTTAGAATTCAGTCTTGGAACGATTGGTACAGATGTTTCTTCAGATTTCCAAGTTATTGTCGAGATTACGTACGCTAATTCTTCCGTGGCTGAGCTTATTGGAACCGGTTCCGGTTTATCAATCAACTGGTAATGATATGTTCAAATTAAGAGCTATAAAATCTGATGAAACGTACGCAATAGTTGCGTACGATGACTCTATTCAAGAGCACTATTTCTTAAACGATGGAGACGCTAGAGGATTTGCCACTCATATTTCATGGGTATTGGCCGAAAAAGGTAATAGTTTTTGGGTTGGAACTTCCTATGGAGTAGAAAAGCCAGAAAGCTCTAAAGGGATATATGCTGTAACATTCAGAGTAACGGATGGTTTCGCTAAGTCCTATATCTTAAATAAACGTAAACTAACTGAGTTAAAAAACTCGCTGATGGGCGTCCTAAATGGCTAAATTAAGCGACGAAGCACAACTTGACATCGCTAATAAGGTGACACTTGGTGTCTTGTCTAGCAATACTGATAGAAATTACTTCGAAGAAGCATTTCCTTGGCTCCCAACTGTCGTAGCGTCGGACATCTGGGCTGAGACTGTGCCGATGGCGGCCACTCAAGCTGCGGCTGACGCAAACACAGTCGGCACAGACGCTGTTGTAGAAAAATTAGACGTAGTATCGCTAGACGAAGTCCCGTTGTCCAATGGCCAAGGCTATTCATATTATGAGGTCCCAGGCACGCCAGATCCTAACACTAGAGTATTCGATTGGTTAAGCCCACAGCAGTTCGGTGCCGGATATTCTTTCCAGCTTTTTGAAAATGACAACACGCCAGTCCCACAAACCGCTGGCAGATATCAACTCGATTATAAAAATGGGGTCGTAAGATTCGACGAAAGCTTTACGCCTGACGATCTTGGTCTTTCGACACCTCTGAAGTTAACTGTCTATCGTTATTTTGGCACCAAAGGTGGTGGTCTGCAGGGCCCAACTGGGGTGGCCGGGGCGGACGGTGCAGTGTTAGCGCTCCCTAGACAAGAAATTATACCAATCGTCGAAACAATCGTCGAAGGCGATCCAGATACAATATTGACAAACCAATTGTCATTCCCAGTTGCTAACGTTGCAGCTGTTAAGCTCTACCTTAATAAACTCTTCTTGGTACAAAACGAAGATTATGAGTTGACCGGTACTGACAATCAATCGATTAGATGGCTGTCAACGTCTGGCCTGGCCGTTCCAATCGACCCAACCGAAAGTAGATTAGTTGCTGTCTATAGCCAAGACAGCGGCGTCACCACGCCCATCCCTCACCAGGAAGAGCTAATCCCCGAAGATATTGATATGTCGGCTGGCGATGTTATCCTTGCGGACGGTCTAAGCTTCCCAGTAGCGAATCCAGAAACAGTCAAACTTTGGTTGAATAAGCAATTTCAAGTTCAAGGTCCTGGCCGTGATTATCAACTAACTGGAGCTTCTTACCAACAAATAATTTGGCAGAGAGTGACCGGAACAGCCGTCCCGATGTTCATTGAGGACGAATTGGTTGTTGCTTATGCAGAAGAGGCTGTTGCTACTATCGGGGCTACTGGCTCCATTGGAGTCACCGGTCCAACCGGTATTACTGGCCCAACTGGAGCTACAAACGGATCGACTGGCGCGACTGGACCAACAGGCGGCGATGGGACCACAGGCCCTACAGGTGCCGACGGAGTTACTGGCGGAACTGGACCAGCAGGTATCGACGGAAACACAGTCGGTTTGACGCCCAGACAGGAGATCATTCCCCTCGACGCCACTGAACTTCCAATCACCACAACCGGAGGCGACCAAACGTTAGCTAATGGCCTTTCGTTTATACCAGACACGTCGTCAGTCGTCCTTTATATCAACAGGTTGTATCACACTCAAGGTGCCGGTCTAGATTACGTCCTAAGCGGAACCGATGATAAAGCCATTACAATTCTAGTATCGAGTGGTACGGCCCCTGAACTTGATGAGTTCGACGCAATTTTCGTGACATACCTAAGCATCGACTAGTCTTCGTCTTTAACTTGCCGCCGACCTTTGTTGACTTTTTTCATCAAGTCTCTAATATCAGTAGACGCTTTCTGTTTTTGAACTTTAATCGGTGTATCGTCGGGCTCTTCTACAAAGTAATCGCCAGATAGAGACAATCGACTCATTAAGTCGTCGATTTTTTCGGCGAACATTTTTGTAAGTTCTGAGCGCAAATCGTCTTCGTCTTTACAATAAACTTCTACTGATTCTTCATCATCAACATCTTCGGCATATTTGTAGCTGCTCAATACGATATAACCATTTTCGATTGATCTGATGTCGAGATCTAGACCAGCTTTTGGCGAATACCCGTGGAACTCAGCTGTGTTAGCGCAGCCGTCCCTATATCTCGTGCACGCCCAGAACCTTCCCTTGCCACCCTTTTTCACAGCCATGGCTGCGCCGCACTGGTTGCATTTCCTCATTTTCCTGTCGCTCACGTGGCCTCCTCCGCACTTTCTTCTAATGTTGGACAATCAGTTTTGATTTGTTCTCTTAAGGAAGCAGTTTCATCTTGTAAATCTACAATTCCACGCATCTTAGTGAACCACAAAATTCCTTGTATGAAACCTAACCATCTATCAGCTTCGTTTTCATCCCAGTCACGCGCTTCTTCTTTAATCAATTCGTCGATCATCCACGCGATGTGTTTCATAGCATCAGTGGTGTCAGATAAACCTTGGGCTCCTGGCATGCCCAAGTAATCTTCTTGACGTTCGGGCGCGATGTTTAAGGTTTCAAGTTCCCTTTGATACTTAAACAATAATATTTTGATGTGCTCGTCCATCTTTTTAAGATACTATTGGTGGTCTACTTGCAACCAAACCTGATTTTGTTCCCCCATAAGTCTTAAAGCATTTTTGCTGATTTTAGGGGACGCAACATAGTCGCAAACGTTTTTCTCAACATCAATAAAATAATCTGAGTATCTTGTAAGTTGACTTACGGATTGCAAACTGGCACTACCTCTTTTAACTTCTATGACGTGATAAGTATCTCGGTCGTCTATCACTAAGAGATCAACTGGTCCTACTGGAGTTCTAAACTCTTTATGGATTTCTTTTGGGGTAACGCCTAATAGACTGGCAGCGTTGTCTGCGATATAACACCTAAGGTCGTCTTCCGTTTTGCAAATATCGATCTTATGTGTGGCCCATTCTTTTAATTCTCTATAGTCTAATCGTTCGTTTATGGTGATCACAATTTTTTCATCCTTACGATCAGAGACTAACTTGCCTCCGTCAATTTTAAGGATTGCCCCGGGAGGCTGATAATTCCTGGGGGTGCATAAAGTTCCTCCGTGGATGAGAAGCGTGCCATCGCTCTTGTGCATTATAAGAAAATTGCCGTCTTCTAAAAACGATTTGGCTCTTCCGTTATAATCTACTCGGCAATTAGCATATAGTACAAAAGATTGCTCCACTCGTATCACGGTTCACCTTCTCGTTCATACGTACAATCTCAGTCAGAATCTAGTTTAAACTAGTCCAAAAATAAACTATGATCTCAAGATTGTGCACCAACCTAACGAGTGACGAAGATGCCTAAATACGGCCCGCAGCCAAACCAATTTAGCCAGGCTTCTGCAACCAGACCAGGCCAAGCAATATCGTCCCAATTAGCCGGAAGCACCAACCCAGACGTAGCGTCGCCTGACTGGGACTCGCCGGGCGCTGAAGTTCTATTAGGGCCTGGTGTTTTTGGGAACCCAACTGCTCAAATTTCTGGCGACTCGGTTTTCCCAGATTTAGTTGGCGATTTCGAAGCTTACGATAGAGTTGAGGCTTTTTCGGACAGCCAAAGCATTGATATTGCTTGGAGCGGAAGGCTAAGCGACAAACAAGAGAGAATCTTCAAAATAAGGATGAACGTTGTTGGAGACTCTAATGGGAGTCCAACAACCCCCCCTACTTTTGTTATAAAAGTTTACGCAGAAGGGGCGACAACGGCTAATCCGATTTTCGAGTCTGCAGTTTTGGATGCTCCTTCTGTTTCTACCGAATTTTCAATTGATGAAGTATCATTGACGGCCCAACCTATTAACCAAAAGCGTTATCATGTAGTCGTAGAGTGCTCTTTAGACGATGGGCAAATACTAGACTGCAGTAGACCGTTTGTGACACAAGAGTAATCATATGCCAGCACGTAATGGACCAAGACCAGACCAGATCGCACAGCCAACCGGAACAACATCTGGTTACGTTTTAACAGCTGGAGCGCTGGTACCGTCTTTCGAAGAGTCCACAGGAACCGGAGGCGGCGGAGGGTTAGCTCCCACCGGTCCAATCTCCGTAGGTATCCCAATCGCTTTGCCGCTCTTAAATGGAACAGAGGTAATTGCGCAACCAGCCCTAATTGCAGTTTCTGATTTTGCTGGAGGCAATTTCGTAGCCGGAGACGCTAGAGGTGAAAGGTTTGAGTTTTCTGTTCCAGAGGACTACGATTCTGGCGATATCGAAATTCTAATGACCTACAAAATGTCTACTGCCGATCCGGCTGCTGATGTTTTGCTCGAAGTTGACTTGACAATCGCTGACATCGTAACAGGAGTTATTGACAACCCTCCTGGCAGAGTTCCAATAGCCATTATTCCTCCTAGTTCAACCGCTACAACAAGAGAAACATTGTTTTCGATAGTAGAAGGAGACTTTGCAGCTGGAGACGCAGTTGTTGTCACTATAGTTAGGCCAGGCAGCAACCCAAGTCTAGACCACTTAGGTGACCTACATAGAATCGCCTATTCTTATCGCTATACAGGCCAAATCCAAACACGTGTCATCTCGATAACATCAGATTTCTTTTTGAACACAGATGAGCCGTCTTCAACAGCTGGTAACATCCAAGATTTTGAAACTGTTGATTACCCTTCTAGTCTTGGTACTGGCGGAGGCGACACTGAACAAAAGGTGACATTTCAAATCCCGGATCACTGGAATGAAACGTCCGATGCTCAGTTCAGAATAACATATGCGATGTCTTCGCCTGATGCTTCAGCCAGTGTTCTTCTGGATACCGATGGCCAAATCGCCAATACTGTCGATGGCACCATTGATGCGATAAGTTCTCAGACGTTCCTATTAAGCCCTCCTAGCGATACCTCTATCAGAAGAACTGTCGTAATCAGGTCGATATCAGGTTCGGCTTTAGCTCGTGGCGATTCTGTTATTTTGAAACTTGCTAGGCGTGATGCGGGAACTGGCGAGCATGTCGGCGACTTACAAGTAATTTCTATTACCATGACTCTCGGCATTGCTCCAGCTATTGGAGTTTCTACCGAGTTTGATGAAAGTTATTTGGTTAACCGGGATTATAGAATCATTTCTGTTTCTGGCGTTAATGCTGAACAGGTGTCCGCTGACTTTTCCGGTGATTTTGAAACCTGGTCTAAAGTCGCCTCGACAGTCGCTTCGGGGCGTGCTAACATAGAATGGCAAGGTCAACTTAGAAGCACACAATCCAAGATCACGTCTATCAAAATCCCTATAAAGGGAAGCGGACCAACTGGGCCCACTCCAGAATATCTTATAAAGATCTACGCCGAAGGCTCTGGAGCAACACCGGTCTATACTGGCATTCTTACGCCCGAAGCTACCGGCAGTAGGATTGTCATAACATTGACCGATACTAACCTTAGCTCTCAACCAACTGGCGAACGCAGATTTTTTGTCGTTGTTGAAGCTCACATCGATTCTGGCGAAGAACTTTATGTCGGAACACCATTTGTTAGGAAAGAATAGCCATGCCACTTTTTATAGACGACGGAAAGTCACCGTTAGAAGCAGCAGACGCAGCGGTCTCGGCTCACGCGGTTCTAGACCACACTGGTATTACTGGAGTTGGCGATTTGACCATCGCAGCTCATGCGACTCTAGATCACACTGGTATCACTGGAGTTGGCGATTTGACTATCGCAGCTCACGCGTCTCTAGATCATGCGGGTATTACTGGAGTTCCAGAAACAGAAAGCACCTCTACATCACCAGGCACTGGGTCCGATGCTACTCGGACTCTACCCGCTAATACCCTAAACGCTACCGGCGAAAATATCTCTTTTGAGGTTTGGGGACGGAACACTAGCGGAGGAAGCACTGACATACTAACAATTTCTTTAGGAGCGACAACAATATTCACTAATACAATTCTTAGCAGTTTTCAAGAATTTATAGTCAGAGGGACAATTATACGAACTGGATCCGCTTCGCAGCTGGCCGGTGTAAGCATAGCATTAGGCCCTGCTGGCGGTACTCAAGGGGCCATTTTTACTCGCACAGTAGGAAGTGAAGATCTCACTACGGCTCTAGCCCTAACTGCCGCTGACACAAGCAATAACTTAGCGTTCGACGCTTTGATCGTTAGGCATTGGCCTTCCTGATCAAAGACTGAGTTTTGTTTTAACGGTCTCAGCACCTTTCAACATCGTCCGAAGTTTGCGACCATCGCGCTCAGCGCGAGCAATCTTAATTTTACCATCAGCAAGGAAAATGTCGGCCATAACTGTTACGTGTTTGCGTGCCGTAAGATCCCAGAATCTAACTTCTTCTTTTAGGCCAGTTGAGACTTCGTGCATCTTGCGTTTGGTGGTTTTCTTATCTTGCTTGCGACCTTCAAGGATCGAACGAGCAGACTGATCTGAGCCTTCCGCGCCAGTCACTCTTTTCCCAACCCATGGGCATCGTACCATCACCTTGAAAAACTCAATATTAGTTCTCTTGAGGTGGTGCTGGACAACTTCCTTGAAAATAGCGGCTTTCAATTCGTCTCTCGATTCTTTGCCAATTTTCTTGCGGAGACCCCCGTTATCATTGAAGAACTCGGGGTGCAGGAAGATCCTTCCTTGTCCGTCGGTGTGGCTGATGCGCTTGCGATGATAAATCTTTGGAAGGACAGAGAAAGTGAACTGGTCTTGACCACCCTTTTTAGTCATTTCGTCAAGAACGCTTTGATAAGCCTTGACTTTAAAGGCTCTTCGCATTGCGATGCCTGCAATTCTTTGGCACCATTTTTGTGTCTTACCTGACAGTACAATTAGCGTTTTCTTAGTTTGAGTCTCTGTATTTTGTGCTGTTTGAGTTGCTGTAGTCATTTATTTTATCCTTAGCCTTTAGCTACTAATATTTTAAATACTCTTTTATACGTCTCGTTCTTCTGAAGCTATAATTCCAGAATCTACAAGTAGAGCAACTTTCTTCTCGCATTTTCTTACCATTCCCTGATACTTATCGAATATATCAGAGGCATTGACTTCTTGGTATGCCCAAAAATTTATCGCTTTCTCATATAATTGGTAACCATTAGCTGTAATTCTAACAACAGAATCAGTGAACGTTCCCTCAATAAGAACGTCATGTCCCTTATGTTCTATAGTCCCGCTATACCACTTCATTTTCAGCTTCTTTCACTAATTTGTCAACCATTCTCTGAGCCTCATCAGCTTCCGCATCGAACCCACATTGCCTTAAAAAACCTTGAATTCTACTAAAATAAGTATGATCTTTAAGGACGGCAAGTCTTTGCCGTTTTGCTAACTTCTTTCTAGCTTCTTCTCGTGGCAGATAATGTGCGATTAAGTTAGCGTATTCCTGCGGGTTTCTTGCTGTGATGAAGTCGTTATAGCTAATATACTTATCAAGATTTTTTACAGGGTCCGAAATAGTGAAGCCGCCGCCGAGTGGAACTTTCCAAATCCTTTCAGGAATATCAATACCGTACCTTATAGTGTGAGGTTCTGATATCGCAGGACAAATCTTGGCCGAAGAAAAGAGCTTATTGACTTCATGGTCTTCGATGGGGCCTTTAGATTTATTGCCAATATGTTTCCAGCCTCCCCATCCATACACTCTAGAGTTGTACTTCTTAATGACGGGAGTAAGAAATTTGTCGATGTTCATAGCTTTATATGGCCAATAACCCCCAACAAACCCTACATCACACACGTATTTCGAGTCAGGGTTGACTGGTTTATGAACGACCGCGTCTCCACCGGTTGGCATTGGAACAACTGGGATTCCGGTTTTCTCTTGCCAAAGGTTCCACATGGTCGGGATATCGTGAGCGCCTCCATAGCAATAAACGAAATCCGGTTTTTGTGCTAGAGTCCATTTTCTAGCCTCAGCTGGCTCATTGATATCTGGTTCTCTGGGTTCTGGCTTCAACACGGTTGATCCCCACGGATTGACATGGATACCAATTTTAGTGTCGTATTTGCCGACTGGAAATTTCTGCCTCCAGCCAGAGCAACCAAGATACAAATGTGGCTTATATTTCTCTAGCGTTGCTAAATCGCCTTTCCACCTAACAAAATCGTGCCCCAAGGCTTTAAAAGCGTTTTCCCAACCTTTAGTAATATAGAAGAACGCCCCTCCGTCGGGGTTACAACATAAGATCCGCAGTTTTTCAGCCACATCCAACCAGCCTTTGGATTAATTACTGGTTTTTAAATGCTTAGTTCTTTAACCGCGACTGGATAAGAGACTCTCAATCTTGCTACGAGAGATTCAACATATGCGGTCGGAGTGTTTTTCTTCTTTATTTTCTCTGCTATTTTCTTGTTTTTGTGATGGTAGCGTTCCCAGCCGTCAGTGCGACCATGCCACAAATGGACGAAATCTTCGGTTCGCACGTTGTTAAATTTCTTAGTGAAATTCTTGAGACGATCAAAGAAATCGCAGTCTTCGACACCATAACCTTCAAACTGTTCGTTAAATCCACCAACTTTGAAATACGCTCGCTTAGTACAAGCTAAAGACCCACCTTCGAAATACCCGACAGCACGTTCGCAATCATTCTTGTCAGTTAGGATGCCAGTTTTGACAACGTCGTTTGAAGACTTCTGACTAAGATATAAAACTTTCGACCCAATGTGTACCCCTTCGAAAGAGTCTAACAGCGTGTGAACCTTCCTAAGATAACCGGACGAACACATAATATCAGCGTCTTGGAGGACAACTTTGTTGTATTTGGCTTTACTAACACCCAAATTGAATGCTAAAGCTTTAGTAAACGGCTGTCCTTTATGCTTGTTCTTGGCGTGCATATACTGAATTGGCATCACTTTTTGGGTATTAAATTTCCTAGTTTCGTCCTGCTCAACTAAAATGATTTCGACATTAGGAAACAATTGTGATCTAACCGAATTTATGATCACTTCTGTAGCTGCTTGCCTTCCTATATTGCGCAATGGAACGATTACAGTGATCGATGGTATATTCGATTTGTGCGTTGGGTTTACATATACCCTCTCTCGACTACGTATTTCTTTCCATAAAGTTCTGCCTTTTTGGAGTTCTCTAGCCCTTTCTGGGACCACGCTTTTTTCTTGGTGGATCTTGAAATAATTCTCTGAATTTAGGAGATCGTGATAACCCTGCTGTTGGATTCCTGAAAAGCTTACTCTTTCTGACCAATCGACATGCTCTGCTCCGTACATACCGAATCGTTCGTCGAAGAATCCCACTTTTTGGAAGACCGCATTGGTATAATACATCAAAGCGCCGTGCGGTTTTTCTTTGATGGTTTCGATTTTATATCCGCCCTTGTTTGTGATGGTGCCATTTCTTTTGGCCCCATATACTCCAGGCTGGTGAAAGCAAAAGTGCTTTATTCCTGTAGCTTTTGAAGCCCCGATATAAAAATCAGCCCAATCGCTTCTTGCGATCTCGACATCATCGTTTAACAAGAAGCAATGTTCGAACCTGCTAAGACATCTAATCAATCTATTGCTATTTCCAGCAATCCCTAATCTGCTTTGGTCTGTCAATACGACGAGGTCGGTTTGTTTTTTTAGCCATGCTTTTACCGAAGCGTCGGTTGACTCATCGCTTACAAAAACGGTTAATCTCCTTAAGTCTGAGTATTTTCTAATCGATCCGATAAGTCTTTGTAGCGATTTTAGTCTGTTGAAGCTTAAGATTCCAACGCCAATGTTGTTAGAGATAGTCCATCCGTTCTTTTGGATGGCTTCGTTGAACAATTTGCGCCCGCTCTGACGCATTTGTCGTCCGACTGTTGGGCTTCGAGCCTCGGCGATGCGCGCCGGGGTTTGTGCTTTCGCTCCTTTGGCCGGAGGTCTTATCGGCCTACTGTTTGCGGGTTTTGGCCTTGCCCCGGCTTTACCTTGGCGGATCTTGCGTCTGTCCGTTTTTCTCTTTTGAGCTGGCTTGGCTTTGCGGGCCTGAGGCTTGTTCTCCTGTTTTCGGTATTTTAGAATGCTCTCGATAGGCTTCGGGGCTATCTTGGACGCCAGATCGCCGCTGACTTCTCTTACGACCCTCAGATATTTTGGACAATAACTTAGGTACCAATCAGACAAAATGATTTTAGTGTTAGCTGGAACCTTGATTATTTTGCGTTCCGGAGACGAAAGCTGAATAGTATGGCTTTGTGAATTGAGATATTCGAGCATCCTTGCCATATTTAGTTCACTTCTCGCTATTTTCCTTGAACACTTTAACAACAGTTTTTGCTGAGTCTTTAAGTTTTATGTACTCAGAGTCGTTAGGATTCCTAATAACGATTGAATAGTCTGCCAACTTCTTCAAATGGGGAACAGTAACCTTGAAAGAATCTGAGTAGTATTCTTGGAATTTAGACAGATCTGCGTCTGTCCTAGATTGCCTTTCTTCGAAGTTTGAATGGACAAAAATGTAGACAACATGATGGTCCCGTTTCCTTGCTCTAGTGAAGAAAGGACGCATGATGTCGGCTTGAGCGGCTGCTGTATCCAAGATAATGAGTTCCGAATTTTCCCTATCGTCGATTTCGTGCATGGCTTGTTCTAGACAGATCTCCCAGGATGAGATCTGCCATGACCTCTGGTCCTTGTCTGGCAGTTCATCGAAGTCATCTGGCAATAAGCCCTTAGGATTCAGAACAATCGGATCTACGATTTTTTCTTCCTCGCTAGCGAATTGCTCCAACAAGATACTAACAAACTTGCTCTTACCAGCTTGCGGAAATCCGCTCATAAAAATGATCATTCTCTGTCTCCAGAGGTTTAGATACTAACCAAGATCATTCAGGCTGTCGGTCGATACGTGTTTGACAAGAGTTCCCTCTAGTTTTTCGACAACAGCAGTTAAGTAAGACGCAATTTTAGACAATCTGACTGTCTCGTTGTTAAACATGCCGTTTAACATTTGTTCTAGTGAGACAGACGATTCTTCTAAGGTCCCAAGGCATTGGCGGATCTTTTTGATTTCTTCTAAAGCCATCTCGGCTTCGTTTCCACCAATGGGCATGCCAGGATCTTCCCCCAGTTCGCCAGCCTGTCCAAGTTCGCCGATCTGGTTGATTTGTCCGGCTGGCGAACCCTCAGGAGTCACCATCTGCTTACGGGGAAGGCCGGATTCGGTACCACCCATATAAGGGACGAATCCGGCCTCTGCGATTAGACCTTGATTGTTTCTACGTTGAACAGATGAAAGTCTACCCATATATTATGTTTTGATGAAGTTCGCCCAGCTATTTGGGCGAACAACAGGAAGAAAACTGACGATTGGGCTCCATCTTGGGGCTTCAGGTTTCTTCCTTAATCTGAACTTAGTATCTCGCAACGGGCGGTCAGCTTTCTTGGAGTTACAAGCTTTACAAGCAGCCACGCAGTTTTCCCAGCTAGTAATGCCGTTACGAGCCCTTGGGATAACGTGGTCGATAGAAAGTTCATCTGTTTTAAAAGACTTCATGCAGTACTGACATTTGTATTTGTCTCTCTTGTAAAGGTTTCTCCTGCTGAAGTTAACCTCTATATAAGGGACTCCGCCGTAAGTCGTCAAGATAATAATTTCTGGCTTTTCAATAATCCCGTTAGTCAGTCTGATTATTTTGTCTTTTTCGAGTTCGCCCGCGTTCTCGTTAGACTTGTCTGTCCATGATTCTAGGTCGAACTGTTGGTAGGACACTGGATCGATAGCAACAGCGGATCCTCGGCACATCAATGTGATTGCGCGAAATACGGATGTTACCGTAATTGGGGTCCAATGTTTGTTCAATACTAGTGTCCACGTGTTACTCACGTTTTTTCTTCCTTTTTATTTTAGCGTAGAGAGGCAACAGTTCCTTGCCTTTCACTACTGTTTTAAATTTGCTGCACTTTAGGATAATGTCCCCTTGGAAAGATCCTTCATTGTTATAGATGGCTTCGAGGACCTCGACTGTCACATTCGTTGTTTTGATGACCTCTTGGACAGGGAAAATCTTGGCGAACAAATCCCTAATCATACCAGGCCCATAGAATTTATCGATTGAAGCCCTTAAATCTACCAGCTTCATCCCGTCGTCTGTGACAGAAATATAAAAAATCATTTGCTCGATGCCAAGCATCCTCATCATCTCGACGAAGTTTGATGATTCTTCAGCAGCAAATCGAAGAGCCGTTTCTTGTAAAGGGTGCTTATCGTCTGTCAAGATAATCGGCTCACCATCGAAGTCTCCGATTTTTAGGAAAACTTCGTCGCTATGCGGGTCTCTTTTTATGAGGATACAAAGACCTTCTTCTTCATAACCCTTAACGACATAGACAAATTGTCCCGCCATCTCTTCTTCAACTTCTTTTAGAGTTGGGATTCTGGGGTAGGCTATGAGGGAGGGTAGCTTAGATAAACCAGACGATGTTTCCTCCGGTTGCTCTTTGGACGGCATACTTTCCTCCAGTACTTTTCCTGATATCTGAGATCGGAATGATGGTTGTGTTTTTTTCATATTCACCTGGATCTAATGTCAACATTAAAACTGGAAGACCTTTATGGATGACGGCGAGAGTGTGATCGGCAGGATTGATTCCGCTGATAATGCCATACCAGTGGCTGTACAACCACCCGTGGTAGATTACTGTATCACCAATTTCTGGTTTCCATTCGTTTAAATAGCGATAATGCGCTAAATCTGAGACTACATTCATATTATACCAAGCAAGTTGAGGGAGTAAGCAATAACGAACCCTTGCAAAACGATGACTTTAAGCCAGAATTTAAGGACTCTTCGGTCGCACGTCTTTGAAGAGATGGTGAAAACCCAAAACCACAAAGACGCTAAGGCTAGACCAACAACTGCTGTTTTAAGTAGTACCGGGAGCACCCTTCACGACCTTTGTTAGGGCTCCAGTCCACGGATTCAATCTGAATTTTCCTTCTGGGATTTCCCAGATTACAGATAGCCCGTCGATTTTGCCGTCTAGATGTTTAGATACAAAGGAAGTAACCCAACTAGCTCCCACCTCATCGTTAGGAGTCGCAGCTGGCAAGAAGCCGCCATATTCTTCAATATCCTCTTCATAAACTCCAGCGCCGTCATTGAACTCTTGCTGTCTTTTCAAAAGTTCAAATCCATCAACGAGCAGTTTCCTAGCCATGGGTTGACCATCGTCAGTAATCTTGACTGGGAAGGACTTGTACTTATTCCCTTTAGGATCTTCGATATTTTCCATGTGCACGATTTTAGTGCTATCCTTGACAGAGACAGGTTGAATATCCCTGATGACCGTATACAAGTCCTTTAGGGTGTTCACTTTAATTGGCGCTGGAGCAGCAATGTCAGGGCCCCTAGCATCTAAGCGACCATGTAACATTTTTTGGTATGATTCATCCATCGTTTTCGTCTTCCATTCCTGGCACTATCACATGTTGAATTTGGTTCAACTGCACGGTCCATGGCACCCTATTTAGCCATCGCACAGCAAACTCGTGGAAAATGTTAGAAAGTCTGTGTAGAGCGAAAGTAGACAAGACCATACTCCCAACAATGTTGTCTATGCCAGTCGGGACCACCCAAGACACTGCGAAAGCCACCCACACAGATAGACAATATCCACACGATATTAGTTTCGCAGTAAAACCGCTAAATTCAAAAAGCAATTTTCTAACGTTGTCGAACACAGCACCAGCAACCAAAATTTCCGTCACGGCTTCCACGAATAAGATGGCTAGAATCCAAAGGCCGATTGCGCTCATCATAGAACATTTTCTCTATAGTTGCATGGCCTACCTGTAGAGACGGCCTTATTTGGACAAATCCATTGTTTTGTCATCGATTTGGTAGTTTGGTCGTATTTGTGGACTCTGTTCATGACCCATCCGCATTTCGGACAGACTTTTCCATTCCACTTGACTCCTTGGGAGCCCGCTCTTTGTTTTTGAAGCTTTTTATTCTTACTCTTGCCGCAACATGCCATTGAACATTTCCTCTGCTGGGTAAGCTTTAATAAAGTCTTTCCAATTTATGATGCATGGAGTTTCAAGCTCGACATCTAGGATAGTGACCTGTTTACCGTCCCTCATTTTTATAGAGAGAGGAACACCATCGTATGCGGCTATTCTAAAATGTGGAATTTTTTCCAAATCGTCTTTAAAATCCGATAATCTAACAGCGATAAAGTCCGCTTGCCTATCCGGCTTAAAGAACAACATTGGGAGTAAGTTTACTCTTTCGGCGTCGTCGCAACATTGATGCCACCAAATCGTGAAGGGAGCGGTGTTCGGATTTTTTAGGATGCTTTCGAAGGTAAACTCTTCACGATTTTTAGCTTCGATGCAGAACTTAAAATCTTTGCTATCCGAAATGACGTCGCCGCAAAATAACTCTTCTCTGATCGCAACTCCACCAAATTTGTTGAACCCACCGCTCGAAGGCGTAGATCTAAAACTAACTTCAGTATACTCAGTAAGCAATTTGGATACCCTCCTTTCATACGTTTTCCCTTTTCTTTTAGATCTTCGTCCAATTGCTGAGAAATCGGTCATAAACCTATATACAATTAGAGTCTATTTCTTCCTATAAGCAACAATTTTACCGCCGTCACGGTAAATTGGTTCGAGAGATGCACGGGGCACTCGTTCAATCTTAAAGGTGTTAGGGTCTACGATTGATATTTCGCCCGGAAGAAGCGGCAGGCTGTCTGGCTCTTTGTATGAAACCCATTTTCTTTCAATCATTACGTAATCATCTGTGTAATGATCCAGGTTTGGTCCATATGGGCCAAGGCGTATCCTGAGCTTGCTTCTGCTTCTAAGTATGCCGCAACGGTTTTGAAACCAACAGCGTTTAGCGATTCGGCGGCTCCAGTGCCGTTTTCAACAACTCTAAATTCGGTGCCAGGGGCCTTTACGATGTCCTGCAATGTTGTTGCAGGATCTGATTTGTCTACGACTGCACCAATACCATTGATGTTAACTAGTTTTAGAACTGCTACGTGTGACGCTACTGCCATCGGTTACCTCTACGAGCCTTTTGAAAGGTGCTATATACCTAGTTACCCCGGCACTAACACCCCGCAGCTTATATTTGCTGATAACTTCTCTAATCTTGTTTAAATCAAACCGGTTTGGCCTAAATTGTTTGCTAGAGACGTATATCATATTGTCTAGCAAATGAGGACACAAAGACAAATCGATGAGCCTCAGATTTTCTTTAAATCTCTGATTTCCAACTACAGGGCGATCTTCGTCTACCTTGATGATTGATTTTTCAGATTGGAAGAACTCATGTCGAGCAGTCGTGTCTTCTGACAACAATTTAGCTTTAACGGGGCCCACTTTGAAATATCCGTCGATGTTGTCTGACTTATCTCCCATAAACGACTTAACTAGGACAGGATCGTGTTCTGGAACTTCTTCTAACAGTTGTCTTTTAACGTGCGGGTGATGGACATCAACATTAGCCATCTGAAAAGGAATTTGTTTCAAGTCACCATCAGACGACACGATTAGAATTTTATCCTTTGGGTTCATCTTGCAAAATGCATAGATGAGATCGTCAGCCTCCATAGCCTCTCGGTAGTATTGTCTGATCGCCATATTCTTGAACAACACTGTACAAACTTCTGTGAGGTTAGCGAGCATGGCGTCGACGTCTAATTCTTTCCCTTTATTCTGCTCTTCGTTATTTCGGTTATTCTTATATTCTGGATCTAACAAGCGTCTCCAGGTTTTAGTTCTGGGAGCGTCCCAGAACACATGAAACCTTTTTGGTTTGAATTTATCAACATAATATGTCAGAAAATGCAAGATGATATTGATCGTGTGGTGTTTTGAATCTCTGAATTTCATATCTGAATAACCAGCGAAGATTGCTCTGTAGAGCATGTTCTTACCGTCAATTAAGATGTGATCGTACATTTTACCTCCTAACACAACGAGAGCCCGGGACTAAACCCGGGCTCTCGCGTGCGTGATTAAGCGTTGGTGATTTCGCTTACCAGTGCGTTTAGCTCTTCGTCGTCGCTGTCTGACAAGTCAAGAACTGTCTCTTCTGCGTCGGCCCTATCCGCCTTGGCTGGCTTTGCAGCCTTAGGCTTTGGCTTGTCCTCTGCTTTGGCCTTGGCTGGCTTAGGCTTTGGCTTTGGCTTGTCCTCTGCGGTCGACTCCTTCTGCTCGTCGGCGTCGAAGCCATCTCCATCGTCGTCTCCGTCAGCTTCTAGAATTTCCTTAACCATCGTTGTAAGGGCTTCTAGGTTTTCAGCTGTACGTTCCGGGAACTTGGTCGCAAGATCGTGACGGGCTGCCAAAATCTTCTCGATTTCCTCTTCCGAATCAGCAATTGGGCCAAGCGACGTTACGAGGAACTTACTGCCCTTATAATCGTTGAACTGTCCGTTCTTGCAAATGTGGATTTGAAATGAGTAAGCGTTGTTCTCGTCATAGAACAATCCGAATGATTGAGGATCGTCTGGGTCGTCGCCTTCATCGTCATTGTTGATGCATTCATCGAACTTATCGAAGATCGTAGAAGGAACAGCGTACCATTTAGTCGTGCCTCTAAGGTCTTCTGGGTTCGATTTTACATTCGGGAAATAGATGTTTACGGCGTACTTCGTAGTAGGAAGATACTGCTTGGCAATCTCTCGCTTAGCGTCTTTATCGTCCGTCTCTTGCATCAGGTCGAAGCCTAGCTGACAATAAGGGCATTCCTCATAATCGTAAACACGAGGGCATGGGAACCTCTTCTTGTTGATCCAGTGATCGCCAACACGGATGAAGAACAAACCTTCCATGTCGTTTTCGGCGGATCCGGCAGCGCAAACGTCGCCCTTAGAAAGTGGTGGCAAAATTGCTGTCTTCAGCTTCAGTTCTGAATCGCCTGGAGGAAGGTTCGGTGCGCGCCACTCGCCGGGATCACGTCTTCGACCGCCCTTCTTCTTGAGCATTCTTTCTCGGACTCTTTTAAGCATTTCTTTTCGTTTATCAGTTGTCATTTTTGCTTCTCCTATGATAATTGCAAACGTCTCTATCGACCAATGTTAAATACATTGAAAATAATGGGGGTTATGAATTTTCCATTTCCATTTTAGCGAACCCGGCAAGACTCCTAAGGTTGTTAGACTTGATCTCTAATCCCTTAATGACGCCGTACAGTACGCTAAGTCTTTTTTCTTCTACCGCGAGTCTCATTTGAAGCTTAACGACACTATCGTCAGCCTCAACCAAGCCATCTAGCTGGTACTTCACTACTTTAACGCCGCCAGTTTTGGCGGCATCGATAACTTGCTGTTGGATCTTAGCACTCTTAGCAATAACTTGTTGCTTTAGAGTGTCGACTACGAGCCTTTGGTTTGCCAGGACTGTAGACCAGAATGCGTAGATCGCCGGTGCTTCAATCAGTTCTTGCTGGATGTTTTCGTAGTCGATATGGAGATCGGCTGCGAATTCTCTCGTAATCTTTTTTCCAGTTTTGGGAGTGACTGTGACTCGAAAAAGCTGATCTACAAGCTCTTCTCCAAACATCACGTTTAAGTGCTCTCTCTTAGATGTCATCTGAATTCTGCCACTTCTTCCCACATCTTCCATTTTTTGCCTTTTAAGACTTTAATAGGAAATGTTGGACTACTTTGTAAGATACCTTCAAAAGGCTTCAGCATGATTTTAGAAACTGTCTGAATAATCTCGTCAACAGCTTTAGCAGGACATGACAAAACAAGAGAATCATGAATCTCAGCCATAAGGTTCTGTGGATAAGCCTTAAAAACCCTATAAATTGTGTTTTGCATAGCGTGAGCTACTGAACCCTGCACCTGAGCGTTGAAACAACTCTTTTTAGTCCTCTCTTTTTCAATTGTAAACTTGCGATTGAGGATCGATTCACTATAACCTTGTTCCTCAATTTTATCACTAGTCTCCTTCATCCACTTAGCGAAATCGGGATAGATCTCTAGGATGGGATTTTCATAATTGATAGAGTAAAAGCTTCTAAACAGTTCTAGCTTACAATCCTCACGAGTGATTTCGCTTGATGCTAATTGTTGTTGGAGATGCGTGTACGGATCCGACTCTATGAAAGAGTTTTTCAACTGCACGTCTTGGCTTAGAATAGAGGCGGCCCGCAAGTCAGCAGCTATCCAGTCGAAGCATACAAAAGTGTCGTGTCTAACGTTGTTAGAATAAATCTCTGCGCCAGTGCTTGCACCCTGGATGTTGTCCCCTATACTCTTAGATCGTCCGGTATAGGCGAATTCATAAGTCGGATTGCGAGCTTTATCTTGCCAATATCCTGCAGTTTCTAGATGAGAATAGACGAACTGCGAATCAGCTAAGACTTTGTTCCATAATAGAGCTTCACACCCTAAGAATTTCTTCAACCCTTCGATCAGAAGTTTCTTCATTGGAACGACTTCTGCTACGCCCCTAATAGGAAGACCGGGAGCGTCGTAGACTTGATGCTTTTCTAAATGATTTAACTTGAAGCACTTGACGTAATCTTTAAATCCCGATACAACTACTTTATAATCGCACAGTATGCCCTTAATCGTTTTGAAGTTTTGTTCGACCTCGTATAGCTTAGTCTTTCCACTTTTGAGATATAGCGGGTAGAAGTCGATGTCTTTTTCTTCTGAATCGAAAACGACTGCATACAGAGGTAATTCTCGTTTACGATCAAAGGCACAGTGGATAAAGTACATTGGTTTAGGACTAGCTGCCCTTCATTCCTCGGTAGAAGTGTTGAGGTCTTGCGCTGTTTTTCTTACCGGCTTTCTTGATCTTGTTGACCAAGTCGTCCTTTTCGCCGGGTTGCCTCATATGGCCGTAAGGGTCGTCTTTTTGCAGTTTGTACAAGTTCATGTCTCTTCTGCAGCCCTTCGTATCGAGGTAGCCATTCCCTCTAATATACGTAGCGCCAGTTCTTTGCATCACCTTACGAGCTGCGCCTTCGCATACTAAACATTTTAGCTCTGGTTGTTCAGCCATTGGGTGTTCTACAATCCAAACAAGGGGTGACAATGTGTCGATCCGTCCGTCTTCTGATCGCTCAACAGCGCTAGCTTTCACAGCTAACTCGATTTTCATCTTACCTTCGAAGAATGCCTCGGGCAGGTCTTCGATCCTACAGCGCTTTTCTTTAGACGCACAAGTGTAATAATATTTCATTTGTTTTCCCTAAACTTCCGAAACTTCTTGTAGTATTTACCCACCCCTCTGATGGTCCTAGCGACTCGATCAAGAAGTTTTGGCTTGCCGTAGTTCTCAACACAGATCTTTAGAAGTTGATCGAGAGAATCTGAGTTATAAATATCAACGACACCAAGAGCTTTAAAAGTTGGGTTTCGATATAAATAATCATCAGACTTTAACGTTCTAAACACTTCTTTTTTAACTGTTATCTGATTGTCTGAGAAGCTAAGCGTTAAATCTTCCATAGAGCTTAGAGTGACAACGTCGTAATGCTTCCCATACCCAAAACTAAGCGCCCCATAATCATGATGAGTACAATAGTAGCCTTTTTCAGACAAGAACTCGAATATTAACCTTGCAACGTTCATTTCTTGGTAATCTTGTTGGCTGAGAACTGTTCCATCTTCATTGTGGTGTAATTCACCTTGATAGTACAGAGGACGTCTCGTGCTCCGTTACGGTTCTTAGCGATATAGAGCCGGATCGTCTTGATTTTGTTATTGCGCTCCTCTTCGCTCTGGTTAGCGCTGACAACATAATCGAGAGGCATCATTTTTCCATAAGATTCGGCCACCTTGTTAACTCCGGACACTTGAGGTGCGCCACCTTTACCCTTGTTATCGTCAGGGCGATTAGTTTGGGTAGCAGTGAAAATTAGAACGTTCTCACGGCGAGCTAGACCACGAATTTCAGTAGTAACGGTCTTTTGTCTGGCATATTCGTTATCCGCACTGCGTCGAGGAGTCAGTTGTTCAAGATAATCAATGATTAAGACGTCTGGGTTCCAGTTTTTCTGTTTCCTAAGCTGATGGATCAGAGCATAAATGTGGTCTACTGTCGTTTCGTCAGGCGGGAGGTCATAGATTACTAGATCTCCTCCATAAGCCTTCCTAAAGTACTCGACCTTAGACTTCATTTTCTCTTTCAATGGAGCTTCAAAACGTCGATGGATCTCGACATCAGACATCGCACCAGAATATCTCAGCTGAGTCTTTACAGCACTGAGTTCCAACGTAACATGGAGGACTTTGCAACCTCGTTTCATGTTAGCGATTCCGGCGTGAGGCAGCAGAATTGACTTTCCGACACCGGTAGCCGCCATCCAACAGAAGACCTCTCCCTTGGACGGGCCTCCTCCTTCGATAGACTGGTCGATCTTAGAGAAACCACAGGTATAGCTGGGTGTCATATCCTTGTCGAAGACTCGATCCATCTCATCGAAGAACCAAAGTCCTTTCGCAGACACGTCTGAGATTCTTTGTGCTTCTTCGAAGATATTTTGTAGTGCCTCATAATCTCTAGACTCATAAGCCGCGATAGCCTCATCATCATAGAGCAAACCGTAAGCAGCGTCTCTAGCCCAATTCGTGAGTTCTTCCTTGATAAAGGGGACTTCTCTGGGGCTAGACGCCCTATCGATCACTTCTAGGAAGGGCTCCCAATCGTCGTCTGTGGAGAAGTGCTTTAGGGCGTAATCGCGAACGACGTGTCTTGGCGGTACGAAGCCGTGTTTCTCAATCAGCTTTTCAACGACAGCCATGACGAATTTGGTCTCTGCCAGCCGGAAATACTTGTATGTTAGTTGCTTTCCAACTGTAGAGAAAAACTCCGGTTCGTCGAAACACAGAGAGACGATTGCCTTTTCTGTGTCTGGTCCGAACGGCGTTGCTGTTCCGACCTCTTCAATATCCTTGACATCAACCATGTCCCTCAAATACCAGGACACCTCATGTCACGTTGTTCAACAAGATCTTGCAGTTGCCCATCTAATGCCGTCAGAACTTTATTACAAGCTTCACACTCCGTGATCAACTCATCTTCTCTATAATAGATCTGAGGTCTGTGGTTTCTCGTAATATCTAGGAAATATACAAATCTTGCTTTCCTAGATCCTGGTTGGACACCAATTTCGGTAACCCCGGTCACTTTAGCGCATTGTAGGAATCCAATCCTTGCGCTTGCATCAATGTGGATATACTCCCCTATTTCAAACCGTGGTTCAAAAGGATCTCTAACAGGTTCATCCGTGCCAGAACAACTAGCTGTCTGCTTTGCGATCACACTTGCTATTTGGTTGTTCAGAGCGTTGATGCATCTGCCTACAGCTTCGCAGAACGTGATGAGTTCTGGTTCGTTATAGACTAAAGTGCCTTCATCAATTCTTTTATCCCAAGTGTCACCTATAGTAGAACGGTGAGGAGGCTTTTTGCCGATCCTAATTGGGTATACCCAAGTTCCTGGTCCGATCTGTTTAGAGTGACTTATTTTAAAAGAATCTAGCCTACCAATGATAGTTGAGCTAGCAAGGTAGGTTACTTCGCCTCGTTTAAATAGTGGTTTTGAACCCATTTAATCTTCTTCTTGGTCGAAACCGTCTTCTTCCGTATCGGCATCTTCGGTTCCCATTATTTTTTGGTGAACCGTCATTTCGATTTCGTCGAATATAGCAGAGTTTTCGTTGAGGAAAGTGAGGGCTGTGGCCTCTGATGATCCAAGCTTCGTCTCTTCTTTCGCACCAGCGCCAGTGAAATAATGATTTCCGCCAGCCTTACGGATGACCCCTAAATTAACTCCAACATCTACGAGAGAAGCTAAAGAATCGACGCCGCAATCGTAACCAATCTTAAACTCGGCAACCCTGAAGGGTCTCCCGATCTTATTCTTCTTGACAGTAACTTTACATTGGTTTGCGATTGGTGTGGTCCCATCCTTAATAACTCCAATCTTTCGCACATCGAGTCGGACTGCTGAGTAGAACCTCAAGGCCCTGCCTCCTGGTGTAGTCTCTGGTGATCCGAACATGACGCCGATCTTTTCCCGGATTTGGTTAATGAAGATAATTGCAGTCCTGCTTCTACTAACAGCGCCGACTAGCATTCTCAAAGCTTGGGACATCATCCTAGCTTGTGCTCCGACGTGGTGGTCCCCGACTTGGCCTTCGATTTCAGCCTTTGGTACGAGCGCTGGGACGGAGTCGATGATGATTAAATCGAATGCCCCAGACCTTGTCAACTTTTCTAAAATAGTGAGGGCTTGCTCGCCGTAGTCTGGCTGAGAAATGACGAGGTCGTCCATGTTGACGCCAATCGTTCCTGCCCATTTCGGATCTAGAGCGTGCTCAGCATCGATGAAAGCCACTTTTCCACCGGCTTTTTGGGCTTGAGCGGCTACAGAGAGCGCTAGAGTAGTCTTTCCAGAAGAGTATGGACCATAAATCTCTGTGATCTTTCCTCTGGGGACTCCACCGGCTTCAATAGCAAGGTCAATTGCTAGAGCGCCAGTTGGAATGACGTCACATTCGATCCGCTGATTGTCTTTTCCTGTGGTGAGAGTTCCTGCTCCGAATTCACCGTTTACGATATCTAAGATCTGGATAAATGCTTCACCTCTGTCTTTTGACAGTTCTAGGTCTTTACTCGCTACTTTCTTTTTTGCCATGATCATTATTCTTTCTGTCTTTTAAATACCCAGCGTTTTGGATTTTGGACATAAAGCTATCAAGATTGTATGAGGCGACCTTTTTTAAATCGGCTACAGGCACGCGAACAATAGTTGTATCCTTAGCGATTATTGCATCTAGTTCTACAAATCCTATAATAGACCAATTTCCGTGAGGATCAGTAGCCCCTCCTTGAGGCCCCGACAAGAATCTTATTCCTTTAGTGGTGGATAATTGTACCACATCGAATTGATTAAACATTTAGTCCCTTTATTCGTAATTAAAAACACGGATAGTTTTGGTTACTCAAAACTACATACGGAGAAACCTAGTACAGGGGCAGTATGAGAGATCTCGAGAAACAACTTTTAGAAGCTTTTAAGGGCACCCTCCGCGCTAATGTGTTAGCCGAGGATACTGCTTTGTCAGACATGCTTGATATGGTCAAGCATGATGGTGACGAAACAGCTCATAATTCTCAGTTTAGGTGGGAGGGTATCGACGATGCTTTCAAGCTTAAAGTGGCAGGTGAGACACACGAAGACGCGATGACATCAGCATTCTTCCAAACTCACAACTATAAATATATCGACAACGATACATTTAAACTGTCATTCGAAAGAGAACTACGACAGCGAGCAGTCCCAGATAAAGCTGTAGAGTCTGCATTAGGCCATATTGATAGCCTAGTCGACGAGTTGTCTTCTGATCCCGGCGAGCAAGATTCAGGTTGGAACACTAACTTGGAAGATATGGTTGACGTCACAACCAACGCCGATAGTCGCAAGGATGAGTACACCGAACCATTCGCTGGTGGCGGTTCTTACCCAGAGGGCGACGAGCATGACAAAGGCAAATTAGAAGGTTTCTAAATGAAACTTAACGCTCTGCACGAAGCTAATTTTCTGCCCAAATTAGACCCAAAGCAAGCAAAAAAGTACGGGCTTAATTATGACCCCGCCCAACACTCCAAGCAGTTCCCTCAGCGCTCTGGAAGCTTAGCCCCACCAGCTAACCCTAGACATAGAAAATTTATGGGTAGAGATGATGTTCAAGGAACTGTAACTCAAAACCGTGGCCCACAACAAAGCGGTGGCATTCACCCAGAGCCAAATAAGGCTGGCCAACAGTCTTTCGAAGTTATGGGCCAGCCTTATGAAAGAGGCATTTCTAACACGAAGGTTGGGGACGACGCCGAGTTATCTGACGTCGATCAAAACGACCCGCTTGGTCGTGGTAGTAGTGGAAAAGACGGCTTTTCGGTAGGCAACGGTCCAGCGCAGGATCATGGCAGACAGAAGTCTGTGAGTCCTACGATGAGGCGCGGTCCTAGGTCTTTTGGCAAGCGTTATCGCTAGTTTCCGAAAAATCAACAAACTTTAGATCAAATTTTGCCAATTTCTTCGGAAACTTATCCCAGTGGTCTAAAATGGTGACCAAGGAGACGAAAGGCGCGTAGAAGCATCCTTGTTTACGGAATCTAGTGGCCGCAGAAAACCAGGTGTCCCGCCCTGCACCTTCACGGTCGCTCCAACTGGAAGTACAGAGATTGTACATTTCTTGTTTGGCCACTCTTCCTTCAATTGCTCTTTCAGCATCTTGAGATACATAACCCGTTCTTTAGCTGGCAGACCATCCACTGGCGCTTGAATGATATAGTGTTCACCATCCTTAGGCGTGAATACGGAGAGGTCCGTCGTGGTCCCGTCTCTGTTCTTCGGAAATACGAAAAACGCCACTTTAGACACGCCTGCGCGCTCTGTTTCCTCTTTAAAGGAATGAGCCACGGCTTTTAGGTAATTCGACGCTTGTTCAGTGTCCAGCTTACCAACTGGCACATTGAGGACACAAACCTGGTCTTCTTCGATCTTGTGCCCACTAAAATCAATCTTTTCGTTGTCTGACTCAGACATATCCCATCCATCCCATTCCGGAGCATCTAACACAAGAGCGCCCCTTAACTTTACCTACTCCGTCGCAACTTGGACATGCGTTCAGAGAATCAATTGGTTGATCACCGGCTGAAACGCCACGCGCTTCTGCTTGCATTCTGGCTTCATTGAGAACTTGCATTCTTCTTTTTAGAGCTTCATTCCCACCAGTGTTTACAATTTCGATTTCAGTTGTTCCATCGGTTCCCATAAGAGTTTTAGGGATTGTAGTAGGAATGCCCAAACGGCCCTTGACCACCTGATTCTTCTTGGTAATCTGCTCAGGTCTTTGAAACGTTTCTCCTGAACGGGTTTGGACCTCCTGGGGAAGATGGTGTGAGCTGTGTCTGCCAGCTTGTGAGCCCGCTGAACGACCAGCCCCTCCAACGCTTCTTCTTTTAGCATTTTCGAGGGAGGCAGCTGCTTCCTCTGCTGTAAGCCCGTCTCCCTTGGTATTATTTCTGCTGTTGCGCTGTACGACAAATTTCGCTCCTTTTTGTTCTATGATAGGAGAATTAGAAAGATCAGGCGGCGGATGCATCGCTACGGCGGGTTGGCGGCCTTCTTGGATTTGTGTTGGTATAATAAGGCTGTTTTGAGCGCTTGGCCTTGTAGGCGTCAATTCGAACCCTAGTTCTTTAGCGATTTCTAACAGTTCTTTGAGTTTTTCTTTCTTGGCTTCTTTTTCTTTGAGTTTTTCGGCGATCTTGATTTTTAGAGCGGCCTTTATGGCTTTAGGAGTCGCGTTATCTTCTGCTTCATCGCTTACAATAACTTTGTATTCCTCTTCATCGAAAGAGATGACCATGCTGGTATTTAAATTGTCAGTAGAGCCAGTAAGAATACAGGTTTCGCTAAAATCAATCATTTGAGGGCCTTATGCGCAGTCGTAGAAAAAAAGTCGAAATCATTGACATTGACATCAACCTCAACATTGAGGAAGAGATCAACAAAAAAGTTGAATCTTTGAAGTCTGACATTGTCGTTCATACTAAAGGATTCATTGAAAGGGCCAAATTAAAAAAACAAAAGAGCAGCAAGAAGGCTAAGAATACTGCTGATAGAGACGAAAAAATCGGCAAGGCTTTGAAATACCTAGAAACGGCATTTAGCGAGGCAAGAGACGTCGATGAGTTCTGGGTAGAAGGAAACAAGTTAATGGATATAGCTGGCATCGACGTCACACCTCAAAACTTGAGCAAATTCTCTCTACAACTCCGTAACGCTCTAAAAAACTCAGACAAATGGTCCTTCTCTAAGAAGAGAAAAGCGCGCAAGACTTATTATCGTTTAGAAAAGTTCGATTAGTCCCTCGTCTAGACTAAGTAGCACGTCATGATCGACTTCATTGTCGAACAGACCTTCCTTAATCGGATCAATGAAAACAGCGACATCAGGGGTTTCTTTCTTCACTACCTCTACTTCAGTAGAAAACTGCAGTTTCTTAACTTCTTTCCCAGCGCCGCACGAAATACACGAAAAACAAAACTCGGTGCCATCTGTGGCAATGTACAACCCAGGCTTGAGAACATCGACCATCTCGCCGCAACCAGGACAAGTTGTCATCCAAGCGATGGCGTTGATTTCCTTGCCTGCGATGTCTACGCCCTGGCCGGTTTCATCTTGAGCATCCCACGCTGTAGGTCTAGCTCCAACTTCTTCGTTACCAATCGTAACGTAGAGTAAATCGTATGCATAGCTCATGACCAACCACCTTGCTTATTTGTCTTTTCTCTAGCTACTTCTACTTTCTTGGCAAGCGCATCAAAACCGTCAATGACGTTCAAGTCCATAACTTGACGTTCGACTTCCGAAGTAGGCTCAGCGTCTACGTCCACAGTCACTTTGTGGAAATTCATAATATAATAGTTGAATGTGCCGTTACGCTGTGTCTTAGACAAATCACACTTGATAAAACCTCTTTTGCAAGTGCCAAGGTTTTTCTCGACTTCAGCTAAAAGGTCAGCGTAACACTGGTCGCATACATCTTTGTCGAATTTGGCCGTAGATTTTCCAACCGTCATGCTATTGACGACTTTAATCTTTACGGTTTCGACAGGGTAGTAAGAAAACTTTTCTTTATATGTGAGTCCGCAGAAATCGCAGATAATCCCTTTTTTGTCGCCTAACAACATTATAGCACATATGTATCATTAGGACCGTTAGCATCCAAATGCCAGGCCGCTCTGACTCTATAAAGTTTATCGTTGTCATCAGGAGCCAATACTTTATAAAGGTATACAGTTTTTATGCCATTTTCTTTATGGTGCTCAAAGAATTCTACAATTTTTTCTATACTATTGACGCGGAAGCATTTAGCCGCTAATGGTATTGTAGTTTCTTCGGTATCTCCGACCAGGGTGATCGGAAAGTCCATTTTATACACAGATAAACCAGCGGTTTCAAGCGCGGTTTTAACAACAGTGAAGTCCATAGGAGCCTCCTAAATTCTAGGTACTCCTATGGACTTCAATAGTTATCGGTTGCCTGCTAAGAAGCCCTTTTTGACAAATTCGCCCCAATCCTTCAGGAAATCAGAACTGCTCCAGTGCTTTGGATGGCCGACTCCAGTCACAATCCGCGTGCCAACTGCTTCGCAGGTCTCCCATTCCGCAATGTTCTGAGCGTCAGTGCGATCCCCTCCCTTAGCGAAAATGAATGGGCGCATTTGCTCAATAGCTTGGCTGACGGACTTATCTCCTTCAATAGGGAATGGAACCACATAATCCACACACGCAATAGATGCGACAATTTGACACCTGGCCTTCAAGTCTTGGAAGGCTTTACCCTTTTTATTCTTCAAGAACCAGTCACCGTTTACAATCACAACCAAGACCTTGTTTAGTTTGCTAGCTTCAAGCATGCAACTAATATGCCCCGGATGGATTGGGTCATATCCGCCAGACGTGGCGACGATATAGTTCGACTTTACTTCTTTTGAAAGCTTTTCGATTGAGACGATAGGAGCCATGCCAGGCATTCTCCACGAATCAAGTTCACTCTGCTTCATTGAAATCTCTTTCAAGATCATCGATATTCTCCAACATTTCTTTTAATTCGTCAAGTTCATCAGAACCTGAAGTGGTGGCCTTAGACAACTCTTTAAAGTATGTGTCGTCTTCGTCCTCTTCTTTGAAGGGCAACGGTATAATGATCGACCGTGCCTTCAAACTAAAGCTCCTATATTGATCCTTCCAAATGACCTCCATTTGGACACCTGTTCCAGGCTGAAGAACTTCAGGATCGTTAAGGTGCACCTCATTGCCCCAAACGTTAACACGAGCAGTCGCTTGACCATCGTTCACGTTTAGAATGCAATATTCTCCGTTTGTTCCCTGCCTAACAAATTTCTCCTCGATAACACATTCAATAAGTCCGCAAGTCTTTGCGAATTCAATAGTAGTGTTGTCAGAGTGTTGAAACATGTCGAGTGGAGAACTCCAATAAAAGCCCAAGTAATCGTGCTCGGCTTCCAGCCGCTCTGCCAACTTAAAATCCGTTGGGAACAACGCGACAACTTGTTCATAATCAAGCTTAAACTTTTTGCCAAGCCGAATATCTTCTTTCGTAAGCTCCACATCAGGATTGAACACGCGCGGCGTAACAGAAGGGGCAGCCGGAATCCAAGTTGTGATTCGCTTAGGAATTTTTCTGTTTTGATATTGTCTCTTATACTCAATCTTCTGTCTATCCCGTTCTTCTTGAACGGCGAGGGGCGACCAAGTATAGCAATAATCAATCTGTCTTCTAAGCTCGGTGATTTCTTTCCCAGTGGCGTATTTGTATAGGTACCACATCCAGAGAGCTTTCCTATTAGGGTTGATGTTGTCGAAAGCGCCTAGCTTGACCAGCCTCTCTAGGTTAGCCTTACTCTTGCCACACCGTTCGATGAACTCTTCAATCCCCTCGAACGTACCTTTAGCACTTTCGTCCTCCAAGTTTTGGGCGGTTTCGTCTCCGATTCCTTTGATAGACGATAGACCAGGAATAATGCTCCCTTTTTGGACTGTGAAGTCTTTGGTCAGGTTGTCCACGTCTAGCGTGCCAAAGGCGATTTTGTCAGTTCTTGCAGCGCCCATATAACGTACGAACTTGTGGGCAGGGCAATGGCTCAAGACTGAAGCCCACCATTCAGCAGGATAATAAGTCTTCAACCACAAACACCTATAAGCGACCATGATATACGCGACTGCGTGGCTATTAGCATGAACCACTTCTCCATTCTGCGGTTTTGTAAGATAATTATGATGATCGGACGTCATCTCTGGGGAATAAGTCTTTTTAACTCCGAGATTTCTAATGCTGACAATATTGCATCGGCCATTTGCTTTTTCCTTAGCAGAAATCTTGTGGCATCTTGATACAAAAACTTCAGTATCGCCTGGGTCTGAGACAAACCAGTCCAGCAAATAGCACAAAAATTGTTTTGATATTCCGTAATCTTTGAAGCCCTCACCCCACATTCGGAAACTAAAATGGTTCTCACTTTCTCTAAACAAGCAAAACTCGACCCAAGTCTTATCATTGGGTACCCTTTCGAATTGACCACAATACATCCGTCCCCATCCATCAACCCCCTTAATAGGTGTGACATGAATGGAACGTCCGGAATAGTTTCCTTGGTAGACTTCCCTTGTATGACACCAAGACGTTTCAAATCCGCAATCATCTTCTTGCTGCTTACCGTACTCCGCATTTGTGTAAAATCTCCTTTTCGACAAGTCAATATTTTTCTTGGCGACTTCAAATCTTCTCCAAATTTCTTTACTAAGCTTTGGTCTTTGTGATGAAGTTGCAAGCTCACATATCCTCTTGCCTCGTGAATATAACCATCTGCTATCAACATGCCCAACCAATAGGCTTTCTCCGAAGAATTTATATTCTCGAAATAATGGTGATCCACTGTGTTGCATGCTTTGGTTAAGAATTTCCTCTTCACGCCGTGTTTTTTTATCACTCGAGTTATCGTCCCATGGCTCAATTTTATTTCTATCTCTTTCAAAATTTGATTGTAAGTCAACCTGTTTTGATAAAGCTCGACAATTTTCAGTTCTATTTGATCGTTTACTTTCTTGTACATTAATCACTCCATCTCTTATATATTTGATAGCATGACCAGACTCTAATAATGAAGAAACTTCTTCCATCTCTCCAAATTCATTCATAAATTTATGACCAATGGTCACCGTTTGTTTAATGCCATGGCTAAATTCTATTTCGAAAACTTCTTGTTTTCCATTATAATAAACATCAACCACTTCATCTATGAAAGGTTTATTACCATCATACGATAACAAATTAAACGATTTTTTAGATTGATATAATTCTTCAATCGTCATAGACTCATTGGTAAGCGGGTCTATAATTATGGTGTCAGAAGCAAGACATTTGTTGAAGCAGTAACGACCAAAGCTGACCATCTTATCCCAGAGAGCTTCAGCCTCATCCTGGCCGATCAGCCCAGCTGCACCCTCGATAACCTTAGGACCAATCTTATCCAGGATTTCGATCCTCTTCTTTTTAACTGCCTTCTGCGCAGACTCAGCTTCAGGCATTGTGAAGCCACAGAGTTCGGTCCACGTTCTAAGAAGCTGTTCTTGGAATGTTAGTACGCCCTTAGTTTCTTTTAGGATATCCTTCATGATAGGATGTAAAACGTCGTTCCACCCTTCTAATTGGTCGTCTCGGTTTCCAATATAGACATCAATCATAGGAAGCGGACCAGGTCTACCAAGACTAGTATAGATTACCAAGTCCATGAAAGATCTGACGCCACCTTTTTCTACAACACTCTGTTGGAAATCAGTGTCGAACTGGAAGATAGAAGCTAATTTTAGGTTGTCAGCGGCCTCTAGCGTATCAGGATCGTTGAGCAGGATTTTTTCTACTCGGCCATCAGCGTATTCTGCCCAGCCCGCCCTGTCATCTTCGGGATCGATATCCTCGAAGTCGATTTTCACTCCGTGGTTTTTAGCGACCAACTTCTTGCAGTTCCAAATATAAGCGATATTAATGAGCCCGAGAATGTCGAACTTTACAAGACCGAACTTCGACAACTGAGAGTCGGCCATGCCTTCAGTCCACTCGGAGGTCCACTGTTTATCACCTTTCTTGCCAGAATAAGTCAGAGGGACGTGATCTCTAATCGGGACGCTAGAAATGATCAATCCGCCAGCGTGCTTACTCTGAGCTTTAATCTTTCCAGTCATGCCATAAGCTAGTCTTACAAGCTCTGGGTTTTCATCAGCGAAGATCTTGAAATTCTCGAATTCTTCATAAGCTTGATCGAAAGGCATTGTGTCAAATTCTTCAGGAAGGTGCTTACAAACCGCAATGACTTCTCCACGGTTGACGCCAAGCGCGGTAGCGGCGTCTTGGAGCGCCAACTTGGTCTTATACCTAATCCACATGCCAACAGTACAAACGAAATCGTCGCCATATTGTTTTTTAGCATACTTCTTGACGTGCTCTCTAGCTTCTGGTAAGAAGTCGATATCAATATCAGGGAAGTCAGGATGGTATTCGACCTTGTGTGGAATACCCCTGTCGATTGGATCAATCTTCGTTAAGCCCAAGATGTACGGCAAGACTAGACCGTTTTTGTTGTGATTGAATTTTTCTCGGCTATTAAATAGATCTAGCCAGTAGCGGTTCGCGCCCTGCTTGTCGATCTCTTTAAGCTCGAACTTCAATTTGCTTATATAGGGCTCGCGCAGCTTCTTGACCGCTAGCAATTTAGCGGTCAGCTTCTTAAGCGTGCCCCAATCTTTAACATGAACCATACGGTTCAGATACTAAGAACGAATTGGTTTCCTAGCGAGTTCTTTAACGTAATCCATCTCTGGACTACTCTTATCAAAAACGCACTCAAAAGTTCCAAACTCTTCAGCGAGAGTTCTAATCTCGTCCAACAACTCCATGCTCTTAGACCTGCTCTTAGGCCACTCCCCATCCTTCTTAGTCAACGACTTAGAAACGTGTGGGGAAGAGGTCTTAACAAGAATATCATAGTCACGGCCATGAAGTGTCAACAAGCCATACTTAATACCTAGAAGCTCAGCCGCATAGGATGATTTCACTTCCAAAGGGACGATCCTTTGGTGGGTTTGGCCCCTATCATCCTTCAACAAAACACCAAAATTGGCTTTTTTGGAAACTTTACCGTATCCATTTATAACGATTTCGATCATGATGTTTGTATCCTTGGGTATTTGGTTTTAGTTACCGCTTCTAAAACATCAAATAAATGGTTAATACATTCAACATAAACTTTCTTAGCGCTAATAGCATCTAAAGAAAGTATAACCTCCGGTTTTATCACTGCATTGATGGGAACTCCTCCCATGCTTTGTTTTGTTTTTTCCGCTAAACCCTCATAGAACGCCGCGACCGGCTGTACTATAGTATCGTCTAAATCCCTTTCCAACCTAAGCCAAGCGTTGGAAACAACGTCTTCATGCGCTTCCCCTTCCATGCGCATTATAAGGTTGAGGGCAGAAGAAGCGATATCAGGCCATTTATAGAGGACCAGCTTAATCTGATCAGAAAACCCAAGGTTCTCCATATCCTGATCGGAAAATTGGGACAATAAGGCGTAAGAATCTAAAGCCTCTTGGAATTTTATCAACAATCGTGAATAGCTCATCTAATCCATAGATACGCGGAGCATATCTCCACCACGGCTGTCGCCCATAAAGCGAACTGAACTAAGACCCCACTTTAAAGGATCGAGTGAATGAATACCAAGAAGATAACAAACTAAGGATCCTCCAGCGCTACCACGGCCAGGTCCGACGTCCCATTGGTTGGTTTTAGAGTAGTCGATCAAATCCTTGATGATCAAGAAGTATGAAGCGAAGCCCTTTTCACAATAACGCTTCAATTCGATAGCGGCTTGTTCTTTGTGGGTCACCATTTTACCATCGACCATATATCTCTTATCAGAATGCATCAAACCAGTGCTCTTTAACGCCTCGATGACTAGCTTCTTCAATTTAGGTTCAGCATCTGGGATGGATGGGAGCTTCGGGTTCAAGTCGGGGTCGAATGTTTCACACCGCTTTGATAGCTCGACTGTGTTTTGAAGGCATTGTTCGAACTCTTCGGGCGTGATATACTTGTCATATCCTCCTTCGAAAAATGTTTTTCTCAACTGTGCTCTACTCTTAAAAAATTGCTCGTCGGAGTCTACGTGGAACAGGTTCGGATCGTCGATTTGGACGCCCTGGCCCACCGCCATCATGCATTTTTGCACTTTAAAATCAGCACGGTGAGTGAAGTGACAATCGTTAGCAACGACCGCATCGATGTCATATTTCTTTGCCATTTGACAGATCAGAGCGAAGGCTTCTTTGCCAAACGGGATTTCCTTACCCGGCATTTGCAATTCTAGATAGAAGCGGTCTCCTAAGAGATCCCTAAATTTCTTGACCCACATGTGAGCTTCGTCCATATAATGCTGCTGTCGTTTTTTAGCGTCGTATGAGTTGATGTGGATTGGCCTTCCGAATTTATCAGCTTTAAGCTTGCCACGAGAGATCTTAGCCCATTTTGCGGCTTCTCGTAGAGCGTGACAAACAGGACCATTCAAGCATCCGGACAAGATGATGAGGCCCTTGTTATATTTCTTGATTTGGTCGAACCAGACTCTTGGTTTGTAATAAAAACCAATTTCCCAGGCTTCACTAGTCATGTGGATGAGATTTCTATATCCTCCCATATTCATAGCCATAACCGTAAGATGTCGATTGCGCCTATACTTGCCCCATTCTTCGTTTCCTACCATCATGTCATAATCGACAGAGGTGGCAGCTTTAGGGGCTTTGAGTGCTCCTAACTTCCAGTCTGGGTTCGCTTGCTTCTCTTCAAGTTCTTGGTGAAAATCGTTGAAGTAGATCTCACACCCGGCAATGAACTTGGTCTTATGCTTTTTGGCGGCCCAATAGGCGTCTGGAATCGCAGCCATGCTACCGTGGTCGGTAATAGAAAAAGCGGGGTGACCTAATTCGGCGCACGCTCCGAAGTATTCGTCTGGCGTTGCGATTCCGTCTAGTGTACTAAACAGGGTATGATTGTGCAAGTGCACAAACTCCTGTGGTCCTGGATAGGAAACGTCGGCGGCTTTTCGCTCGGCTTGAGTAAGGTTAACTGCTACTTCGACAATTGATTCGGCCATTTTTCTCAAATACCGACGTGAGTCGGAGACCAACATAATCCCACACCAAATAAGAGTGTATATTGCACGTCGGGAAATCTACTACCGACTGCATAGATCTAATTCGAGAATCGTCCACAATCCCGAAAATTGTTTTGGCGGCCACCCGAACGTCCACTCCGCCTTCGCCATCTGGGAAGTCTTTCTTTAAAGTGGAAAGTAGGTGTTCAGCTGCAAGTTTGGGCTTTAAGTAAGTCATCTGCTTCTCTTATAACGTTAGAAATTTCGAGCTTCAATCGCTCAATAATATCATCTTGAAAGATGGTCCCAAAGCCAATTCGATTGACCGCAACCACTCCAGCGTCTTCGCACCCAATCAAAATGGTTATTACTAATTTTGTGCGTTTAACACCGTCGATATCGAAACCGACAAACAGATCATGAAAGGCAGCTTCTTTAGCATAATTCCATATAGTCCTACCCCACACGGCCTGGCCCCGGTTTTCCGTTCTTATAGTTAAAAGTTTTTCAAGTCTTGGGGGTAGTTCTTTAGTGGCGTGCTCACACAGCTCGCAGATTAATGCCCCAACGAGAGTTTTACACCCGGATTCACGTGCCATGGTACATGCTTAGTCATCCAGTCAATTAGACTAGCATATTTACCCTGATCGACCTTTTCTGCGCATAGTTTTCCATCAGATAATTCAATTCTGTATAAATCTGAGCAGTCATACAAATAACTCTCAGGCACGCCATCAGCCCTTTCAGAGTCAACACAAAGCACAGGCTCATCACTATAAAACTCATCAAGAGAAATGAATCGACCTGTTTTATTGGCGAAGAATGGATAACATAAAATTTTTAGATAAGAAGAGTCATCTAATACAATCGCTTGAGGTGACAATAGGGTTTTCACCACAGTAAAATAACCGGAAACATCCCATCTCCATGGTCTAAAATAAGGATGCCAATCGTTGCGTTCTTCCACATTTATTTTAGACCCTATAAACCTTGCCGCATCGAACCTTTTTAAAAGGTAGATTGTATCCATTATAAGTTGTGCATATTGACAACTTGAGCGGTGTTGTCAGGGCTGTACTTTTCAGTACAAACAGCACAATTGATAAACAACGTCTCAGGAACAGCATCAGATTTAGTCCGACCATAGCCACCATGAATATGCCCAAACAAGTGAAGCTGCGGCTTAACCTCTTTAATCCTAAGCAATAGGTCGATATCGCCCGCCACTTTTCCTCTCAATGAGGAACAACCCCAAGGTGGAGCCAAGTCGCCGTGCCCATAAGCAGGGCCATGTGTGAAAAGAACAGTCACATCTTCTGGGATTTGTTCCCATTTCCTGCCGATTATATCCCTATCTAACATGAATGACCAGTCGCCAAAAGTGGGAACAAATGGAGATCCGAAGAATTTTACACCATCAATACAGTGTTCTTCGTTTATCAACATTGTGACACCCGGCGTGTCTTCAACAATCGATTTAGCTAGAGAAAGATTTTGTTCTACCCATTCGTCATGGTTCCCCGGAGTAAAGAGTTTGTGTTCGTGAGGCTGGGATTGGAGCCAATTTAGGAATAAGAAGAAATCTTTTTCTGTCCCATGATTTGAAAAATCCCCACAGTGAATTAGAACATCGCCGTGGGAGATATTAACGTCTTCATGTCGACCGTGAGTGTCACTAACCGCCACAATTCTTAACATTATAGATTCTTTTTGAAGAAGTTTTGTAGAATTCCATACATTTTTTGATCTTTACCGTCTATTAGGAGGTTCGGGATCTTTTCGAACCATTCGTATGCCATGCCTGCTTCAATCGAGTTGATATTGACATATGAGCCGCTACGGTGCTTTTTTAGCTTGCCGATGATGGTCCTTAGCTTGTTTGAAAACTTGACCTCGTCCATGTGGATAGAGGAGCTTTCGATCCTAATATCACATTGCTCTTGAAATGAAAACCAGTCCAATAATACTTTAGCGTGTGAACGACCAATTCGCATAGTCGTGTTTTTTTGCTCTTGCATTGCAAACCTCTCATGTTGAAATACCAAAAAATCATTCGGTAGAATCCAGCTCACCAGAGTTCAGCGCTTCCTGCACGAAACCCCAATAATCATCAATTGTGTCAATACTATACGACATATCATCTGGCTTGTCGTGAATGCAGTTCAAAACGGACATGTAAGTCGGGTGAATCACGTTCCCGGGCAATATGGCGAAGTGTTCGGGGAGTTCGTCTCCCACATGCACTTTCTTTGAAGCCGCCATTATATCGTAGTCGTCAGTAAGCACGATTGGGTCTAATCCCATTTCACCTATTTGACGTTGCAACCTGGCTAAAACTGTTTCTCGGCCAATGTTCGCTAAAGGTTTTGGACTAGAGAAATTCCAGTCTCCTAAATTTCTCGTCTCGATGAGTATTACTTTACAGGTCACCTAAACGCATTTCCAAAGCTTTGCTTATCTTTGATGATTTAGCCATCAAAGTCGAGCATTGCGCCATAGAAATAAAGATATTTCGACTTAGTGTCGCCAGATCTAATAAACAAACAATACGCCGTAGTCGGAGAAGGAACCTCAGGTGCCCCAGAAAAGGTGGTCGTATACAATGAAGTATATGATGAGTTCAATAATGTTACAGTCACAGAAGTTGTCGAAGCCCATTCGAAGATGACATATGTTGGCTCCTCACCGTTCGGAGGAGTTATGCCCGTATCAGTAGCAGTTTTTGTAGCGCTTCCAATCCTCCTATTAATCGACCAAGTCGAGAGAGTATTGAAGTCACCAATAACTTCAACCCAAATCGCTTCAGTGGCTGTAGTAAAGTCGAGCACGGCGTTTGTCGGAGCAGACGAAGTTAGTCCAAATAAAACCTGACCAACTGGGTTAGCAGCTCCGATCCCTTCAGCATTAAGCTCTATTCCTGCTCTATAAATGAATCTGGGAAGTGCTGAAGGGTCTACTAGTGCGTCAGAACTATGTGACCAGGCTGCGAGACCAGCGCCTGGGGCGTCGATTTCAATGTGAGGCCCATAAGAGTTTATGCCTTCAGAATAAATTGTGCCTGATCCAGTAGCCGTATTGGTTGGAGTGTTGAATCCTGTTCCGACTGTAGCTGTTGACGCTGTTAAACCTGTTCCTTGGCCTGGCTGCCAGTAACCATGCGTTAGACCTCTAGGCAATAAATCTAGCTGTTTTGTTCCTACGCCTGCGCCGGTTGACCCTGTTGCGCCGGTTGGTCCTGTTGCGCCGGTTGACCCTGTTGATCCTGTGCCTCCTATGGGGATATGGTTTTCGAGATTTGCGGTCATAAGTTTTGCCTGTTTCTTATGTTTGCTGTTTAATTGTTAAATAATAATTCTTAAAAATATCAATATACAGGTTTGGCCCCAGTCGCGCCCCTAAAAACAATGAAGTTGAAATTTCTTAGGTGGTGACCGAAATCACCGGTCCATAAGAACCACAGCATGATGTTTTTAGTGGGTTGAAATCAGTAATATAGGCGTTCAAAAACAACAGGTGCGTTCTACCTGCAGCTACCCTGGTTGTAGCGTTGATAGACACTTCCCTGACAGGATGCATCACCCCTTGGGGCTTATCACGAACTAGCGTCATGTTTTTGACTTCTTTAGACAATTCCTATATCCTACGATCTCCGCACTGGTACTAATAAGAACCTCACTATTTGTGAGGTCGCTACCAAGTAGAGGCCCATAGTCGCTCATACACCTGCATGTATGATTCCTAGACGTTACCGCCATCGGAATCCCCTCCCTCTCGGGACACCTTTTTGCTTTATTTCTACACGCGTTAGAAGTTGTTAGCTCTTAAATCTTCAATTGTTAGTTGTTCGTTGACAATGCTTAGTTGCTGTTTTAGCAGTGCGAGTCTAGATTCGACTCTGATTTGTTCTGAGTACCATGTTGCTTGATCTTCTTTTATGCCTCTTGCTTGTTTTATTTGCCTTATGACGGCACGTCCTGATTTTAAGCCTAATAATTGCGTGATTTCTTTTTGTATGCGGTTAGTGCGTTCTTTTATTTTGTTGATTCTATTTGGGTTGTAAGTTGACATTTTTGCTTTTTTCGCTATTGTGCTTGATCTTCTACGTGCAGGATCGATAAATCCAGGGTCGCTATACGCGATGGGGCGGCTGTTAAACAGCAGTCTGGCCAGATTCAAAACCTATAAATCCTCTGGGGGCACTCTCTCCTACTTGGGTTTTTTACGGGGGGCTTCGCCCCTTCGTCCAGTTTTAACGGGGAGTCCAGGCGTTTATTGTCCTGGGTTCTCGTTGAATAGTTTGTTACAGACAACTTCACGATTCCTCTTATCATGCTCTTCCTATAACTGGAAAGGTCGAGATCCAATATCTGCCGAGGGTTTTTCGGGCCCTCGGACTGCCAACATAGAGGGGCAGCCACCGTTAAATACAGCCAATGTAGCACTGGATAATATTAGTACCGTCGTATTTAAGGAGCAATGACCTGTATAGTTGGACTCAAAACCGAAAGTGAGATTATCATCGGTGGAGATCATGCCATAAACGATGGCGAAAGAATTCACCTAATGTTACAACCCAAGGTTTTTAAAAAAGGGCAATTTACCATTGGTTATTGTGGTTCACTTAGGGTGGGACAGGTGATCCAGTATGGGTTGAAGATTCCTCCAGGTTTCCGCAAAAAAGACCTTCACGAGTACATGGTCATTAACTTCGCCAATTCAATGCGCAACTGTCTTAACCTAGCTGGCCCCCTAAAAACCGAAGGCGACGTGCAACAAGAAAACCGTTTTCTAATCAGCTTTTTGGGGAGGTTGTTTGAAATTGATGAGAGTTATAGCGTGACCGAAGTCTCTGATGGAATGATCGCTATTGGGTCCGGCGTTGAATTTGCGCTCGGCTCTCTCCACGCTACTAAGGATGATAAAGATTCCTACGGTAGGGTTAAGAAGGCTCTTGAAGCTGCCGCTTATTATTCCCAAACGGTTTCGGCTCCGTTCACAATTCACAAGATTAATCTTAAGAAAGGCTCTAAAAGTGAGCAAGGAAAAAAGAAAAAGCTCAAAAACGAGAGCGCTAATAAAGAACAGGATAATTCTAAAGAGGGAGTTGACGGCGTTGAAGACCGAGCAGAAGGCCATGTCGAAGAGGATTAATGATCTAATCGATGAGGATAAGGAACTAGAAAGACAAATTTTGGCTGTTGAGGGTAAGACTCGTGGCATTCCTGTTACAGATCACGCTATCGCTCGGTACCTTGAGAGGATTTCTGAAATTGACGTTCCTGCTTTGAGGAAGATCATTCTTCCTGAGGAGACTCAGGATTTTATTCGTAAGATGGGGACCAATCCTGGTTCTTATCCGGTTAATGGTCCTGATGGAGAGATTTCTCACAGGGTTCAGATTAAGGACGGCCACGTCGTCACAGTATTGACTAAGGAAATGACATGAATAATCCAGTTCGCACGAGACCTGATTTTCCGTTCGACTCGTCTTGGAACAAGGTGAATTATGACGGGTTAAGGATAGAAGAGGTCTTTGGAGATAGGTTGGCGGTTGGCAGGTCTTTTGACGACTTTAACTTCTTGCCTGGCTATACTCATTTTTCTGTTGACGATGTTAATCTTAGCGGACCCATCGCAGGAATGAGCCTTCCTATTATATCTAGCCCTATGGATACGGTGACTGATGGTAGAATGGCCGCTGCTATGGCTGCAGCCGGGGCTGCCGGTGTTATCCATGGGTCGATGAGCGTCAGCGACCAGTGTGCTGATGTTCATAAAGTTCGTAAGATTGGAGCTAAGGCTATTTGTGCTGTTTCTACTCGCGAAGAGGATAAGCTTCGTGTCGTTGAATTGATTAAGGCGGGTGTCAACATCATTTTAATTGATTCTGCGCAGGGCTGTTCTAAGTATCAAGTTGATATGATTAAGTATATCAAGGATGTACATGGTGGTATCGGGGTGATAGCTGGTAATGTGGTCACTCAACAGCAAGCTAATGTTTTGTGTGAAGCTGGGGCTGACATGTTGCGTGTCGGGATGGGCCCTGGATCTATTTGCACCACTCAGGAAGTTATGGCTTGTGGTAGGTCTCAAGCTACTGCGATTTATAGGGTTAGCCAATATGCTAGGTGGAAAAAGATTCCTGTCATAGCCGATGGTGGTATTAGGTCTGTAGGCGATATCATCAAGGCCCTCGCTCTTGGAGCTAGTGCCGTAATGTGTGGTAAGTTGTTCTCTCACGCAGAGGAGAGTTGCGGATGGGAATGTGGGTCTGGTTATAAAACGAAGCAGTATCGTGGCATGGCTTCTCTTGAGGCTTGGAAGGCAGGTGGGGCTAAGCGTTACCAACATATGACGCCCTCTGAGGTGAATGAAGAACTTAGGACGGTTGTGACTCAGGGTGTCACTTCTAAGAATGTGACCCAGGGGGACGATGCTAAGCCTGTTAGTGAGATTCTTGCTTATTTTGATAAGGGCCTTAGACATGCTTTTCAGGATATTGGCGTTCAAAAGTTGAGCAGGTTGCATCGGAGGGTTGGTGATGGTCACGTTAAAATTGAACTCAGGAGCCCTGCTGCCCAAATTGAAGGCGGCGCGCACATTGATCGATGATCGGGTTCGCAGGACTAAAATTGAACTCAAAATGGAGAACACTTACCCTTGCAGATGTGGTGTAAGTATTCGCAATTTCCAACATGGTTATTCTTATTATTCTGTGTTGGGGACCAGCTGTTGGTTTAGCTCTCGGATTTGGAAGTTGATGACTTAATTTCTCAGCGATGGGGGGCTGTTAAAAGTGGAAAGCACTGTAATGTAAATATACGTTGTGGTAGATCCAGTTTTTAAACCAAAATTGCCCAACACGGCTTCTGATGGAGATCAGGTACTCGATACAAACGGAAGCGTTTATGAGTTCAACGTCGAAACGAAAGAATGGATTTTTAAGGGTCAAATCCCGGATCCTGACGTCGTCACGGAAGAGGCCGATGGGTTAGTTTCTCCTAGTATTCACAGCAAGTTATTGTTGATTCAGACCTTGATAGCTCGTGGGATTGATTTCTCGGCGTTTAAATTAGACTCGCCTGTAGAAAACCCTTATTACTATTATTTCCATTCAAGCGATGATCTTATAAAGTTCTCGCCGGAGCAATCTGTCACTCCTAAAGAGGTTTTGGCTATTGACGTGATTTCAGTCTTAGCTCCCAATGAAGCGGCTGGTACTACGGATATTGTTGTTACTACTGGCGGCTTCACGCCTGGGGAATATGACGGTTTAGTTTTAGAAACGTCTTTTGGTCGTTTCAGTATTATCACTAACAAGATCAGAACCATTACGATCACGGGCGCTAACACGAACCTTAGGGTCGGCGATAGCATTAAAGTTGTAAAGGTTGAGGAGAGGAAAAACCAGTTAAGGCTTGAAGTTGATAGAGGCCGACTTTATCAGAAACTGCTTAGGAATTGTTGTGTAGGCCCAAAGGGGATTGACGGTAACCAAGGAGCAGCTGGCGCTGCGGGCACAGAAGATTCTGGTGAGGTTTTCCAACTTCCTTTGAGTCCTACGAGTGGGGTGTTTAATTGGGAGGCTTTTGTTAACGCTCCTATTGATACTCCGATTTCGTTGAGGATTTTTGCTAGCGACAGTGATCTAGTCCTCCTTGAAGTGCTTTATCCTATTTCTGACGACGAAGATGTGATGATTGCGATCAATGATGATGACATTTCTATTGAACAAACTAATGTCGACATTTCTTACGACTCTACTTCAAGAATTTTTAGGGGGTCACTTGTCATTCTTGAAGGCGGGGAAGAAAGTGCTTCTTGGCGTTATAAGACTAGGCAACGTGGAGCTAAGGGAGCGGACGGCCAAAATGGGTTATCTTATCTAGAGATTAATACTAGTATCCTTGACGATCCTTCGTTGAGGGGAACCAAGGCTCTTACTTCTATTAGAAAATCTACTATCTCTGACGACCTCATAATTCTAGACAATGATTTGTTTAATGAAGTTCCAACTTCCAATTTGGGCGGATTAGATGGTGACACTATCAGGAATGTAGAAGAGGATTTCTTTGCAGCGGCTCAGGTAACCATTTCTGATAATAAGAGCGTTGGTTATTTCAAGTTCAATCCTACTCCATGTCCCACCCCTGATTTGGACCTCCCATTATGGACTCCGACTAGCGATTGTGTACAGAGTAGAAGATGGTCTTTATATAAGTTCGATTGGTTTAATAGAGTAGATCCTAACTATTTGTTTAGGGTATTATTGAACCCTAAACCTGACGAAAACTGCTGTCAGGAAGATTTCTTCTTCTGTCCGAATGTTGGAGACGCTTGCGAGATTGAGGGTGAGCCCGCTCCTCCTGTTCCTATTCCGACTCCATGCAATTGTGACTGTGAGAACCCAATTGGAGACCAGTTTTTTGGTGACGGTTATGTTGTTGATCCTATCGATCTGACAGACCCTAGAAATATCGTTGATGGGATTTCTCCAGAAGAGGACAGTTTCGTTCTCATCGGTGAGGGCGGGGAAGACAACCAACTTCAAGACGACAGCGTGCGTTCGGCATCCTTGAGGACAGTAGAGTCTGTTCTAGATGGAACCATACAGAAATTTATTAATGAGATCACGGCGTGTGGTAACGTTGAGATTAGAGTTGCAGTTGATTTCGATTCTGACATCTGCGGTGGTGAAGTCTTCGAACGTGAAGACTGCGCATTTGTCGATTCTAACGCTGTAACTGCTTCGTTTCTTCTAGAGAGCGATGGCACAGCCCAAATAACTAGCACAGCGATGTTGGAATCTAAAGTCATTCCTGTCGTCACTGTTTTTACTGCTAGCACTAATGAAGTTGTTCTTCCTGATGTTCCGCCTACTGTGGAGCCAGGTTTGGTAGCCGTTCCTGTTGAGGAAGGATGCGTTCCTGAAGGGGTTGAGAATCCAAACTTCTGCACTGCAGAATATGCGCCTACAGTCTTTAAATTGAGCGCATTTGTCAATACGAATGAGGTCAATTATTGTAGAGGTTATCGTCTTACGATTTCGGCCAGAAGCGATAAGGACACATGTTTTAAGGAGAGGACTTTCATCATTACGGACCCAGGGTCTAGTGTGATTCCGGTTAAGGAACTAGAATTAACTGAGGGCTCCGACATTACTGAAATCGGTAGTGAGCACGAACATGACGAGTTCTATGAGGACGTTGTTGAGGAAGAGGAGGTAGTAATTCCGCCGCCTCCGTTTGTGCCGGTTAGTTCTTTCGCTCCGGATGCTCAGATTGTAACTGACGGAATCCTAGGGGAAGAAATTGTCACGACGTCAGATTATGCTCTTGGTTTTGAGATGCCTCAGTTTAGCATTTCTGGAACCGGTGATCCTTCGATTTTCTTGAATTTGGCTGAGTTAAGAATTGGCGAGATTTTGAACACTCCGTCTAATTCGCAGGTCCCGATTCTGTCTGACAACCTTCAGAACAATGTCGTTCTCGACGCTTCTACAGTTTCTCTTAACAAGAATGATGCTGGTTTCGACGCGGACGGCCCGTTTGGTAGAGGGACTTATATCCTCGGCTCTGACTTCACTACAGCGTGGAAGAGTAGAATTCCTGATGAACAGGTTAGAACAGACGTTTGGACGGACGTTATTGGGTTCTTTAGCGAGCCCGAATCTGAAGATGAAGACTTCAGATTCATAATGTACGCAAGGCTTTCTAGTAGTTCGTTATCCGGAAATGGGTCTAGTGTTTTTGCTATGAGCCTTGCGGATTCTGAAATCGGCGAGGGAGTCTTTATTATTGAATCTATATTAACCGAAGACCCGATGAGTGTTATCGCAGATGGTGGCATTACATTCGGTGTAGCAAGCACAGTCAGCTTGTCCTACGTCACTAGGGATATTAGTGAGATTTATCCAACCATAGGGATTTAGACGAAATTGTTGCAACATATGCAAGCATAAGAATTCATCATGCTTTTGAAGCTCTTGAGACTATGGACATCTTAGACGGTTTGACTAAACTTTTGGTTAGATTGGCCAATTCGATCTAGATAACAGAATCTAACAAAAAGAATGACGTGTATAGGGTTTTGGAGTTTGTCGTGTCTGTTTGTATGGCCCCGATTGGAGCTAAGGAGGTTGTTGTTCCTGGGATAGACGTTGTTATTGTTTCGTCGCTCAACACGACAAAATCTTCATCTCTTAGGATGAATCTGACAAACGATCCATTTACCGATATGTCCATTTCTAAGTAATAAACTCCGGCTGAGAGTGTTGCTGCTCCAGTGTCAACTTCTGTCGCAGTGCTGGTGTTAGATGTGACAAATCGAAGTGTTCCTGTCCCGCTATCTCTAGAATCGACATATTGTATACCAACAAAATTTTTGGTAGACATATCGGATAATAACACGTCGGTCAACACGCTGTCTAATGTTAAGCCTAGGCCGAAATTCATATCAGTTATGGACCCGCCAATAAAGAATTTCGCAAACGCTCTTAAGTCTCCGTCGACTCTATGTGCTAAGCTGCCGGTTCTAACCCAACCGGCAGCATTGCTAGCGACCGACGTCGTACTACAAGGTAGGAATGTTCCAAAAGCGCTAGGCCCGGCGTATGGCGCGGCAGACGCGACTCCTGGGCCAGTTGTGGTGCCGTCATGACGAAGACTATATCCTAAATCCATGCCGTCGCAGCGGATACTCCCCAGTAATGCGTCGATTGTGACAAAAGTATACGGCCCTCGTTTTACAAACTTTTGTGATAAGTCTGATTCTAGCAGGACGTCATAATCGGAAGTTCCATCAGCGTTAGCTTTTAGGAATTTTCCTTCTGTTATAATTCCGTCGTTATCTCTGCTGCTTAGCTGTTTTGGCCTTGGATTCATACATTATATTTATCTAAACCACAGCTTCTCTGAACCATTTTGGCAGGAGTTTGTGACTGCGACGCTGGAAATCTTCAAAATCGGCATCTAAAACAAATGTGTCAGCCCAATCAGTTTCACTGCGAATGCAACGTCCATAACTTTGGACTAGTTTAAGAGCGGTCAACCAAGGATAATAGTCTTTGTTAACATCCATCCTAATTCTTAGTTGTTCGTTTTCTTGGAATGAAGGATAAGGAACTTTACAGATGATTTGGAACCGTCCTAGGTCACCCTTGAGATCTAGCCCCTCATGCATGGCTGGAGCCATAATAATTGTATCGTCCGAATCGGCGTGCGTTTTCAGCATTTCATCTTTATTGTTGAACTCCTTTTGGAACAAGATCCGTTCTTTCAATTCTTGGCTTCCATTTTCTAGGATGTAATTGCAAATTGAGAAGTTGTGGGTGTGGATAATTCCTTTTTTACCAGGATATTCGCTAGCGATTTTTTCAATATCCTTCAACAATTTAGGAAGAGTAGTATCCTTGTTTTTGTAACTCATGCTTCCCGAAGGTTGGAAATAGATTGGCCTGTTTTTAAGGGGGAACCTGTTTTTCATGCGATAAGCGTAAGCATTTTTCGGATCGATTCCTAGCGAATCATAAATGACCTTAGCCTTTAGAATAGTAGCACTCATCATGAGAGTTTGTTCGCCATGTCCGAACAAGTAACGGTGCGCATGCTTGTCCACATAAATGGGCTTCAGCGTGATGGTGCTATAACCACGACCATCTTCCCATTTAGGGATCCACTCGCCAGATGATACGCTGCCCATGAAGATGTTGTATTGGAGTAGGACTTTTTTCCATTCCTCGGAGCTTTTGAAATCTTTAGTGTAATTAGCAACCCTAACGACGTCAGCGATCCGGTCTTGTAGTTCATTCTCCCTAAAGAAGTCAGCGTAAGCTTCAGCGGTGTGAAGTTTCGGGAAAGTGATACCTTGCTTTCTAAATCTCTTGTCACTCAATTTGAGGGCTACGAAGTCCATCAGTTGCGGTTCAGCGTTGTGGGCCTCGTCAATGATCAATAATTCTCTCGGCCCAAATCGTTCTGAGACTTGAGTCTGATAGAGGAACGAGTGGAAATTCATGATGCAAGTCTTAGACTCTTTAGCACCGCTGACCGCTTGCCAATATGGGCAGAGCGAATCTTTGAGTTTCTCTTTTTCAAAGCCCTTGGGAAAACAGAATGCGGTCTTTCCTTTTCCGTCTGCTGTTAAACAATAACCGGTTGCGCAATTGACGGTTGGGAGGAGAGTCCTTCCTAAAGTCGGGTCTTTCCGGGCCTTCTCCATCAGACCGAGCATGCCGGGGTTGTCCGCATGCTTCTTTTCCCAACGAGGCCAGTAGTCGCAGGGGTAAGCGTTTCTTCCTTTGAGGGCTTTGGTTGCTTCGCTTTCGAAGTCTTTGATGAGTTGGTCTTGAAGAATTTTTTGGATTGTCAGATAATAGGAGTTTTTCACCATATTGGCGAGTGTCATCCCAATTACTGATTTGCCGGATCCGGTGGGGGCTTCTAGGATGACGAATTTCTTTCCGTCATTGAAGGCGTCACAAATCGATTCGATACACGCTCTTTGTCCTGGACGAAATTCGTCAAACGGGAAACACTCATCAATCAGGTCTTTGTTAATCATGAATTTTAAATACCAAGTTTTAGTATTTCAGGTTTCATGATTGAACAAACTCCGTTTAAAACAACCGAAACTCTAACACCAATGCCTTATTATCAGGACAATATCTGCGTTAAGCATGTTGAAATGGGTAGGGGGGTGTTCGCCACAGATGATATAGCGGAAAGGGAAAACTTCGAGTTTTCCCCCATGATCAGTATCCCAGAAGAAGACTGTGAACATCTAGATAACACATTGTTGACCACATACAGATATGAGGCTGTTTTAAGTTTTGGCGATCAGGAGATTTCTACTTTTGGGCTGATCGGTCTTGGTAATTCCTCTTTGTATAACCACTCTTTTAGTCCGAACGCCGACTATGAAATCGTTATGTCAGACCAAGGCGAGGCTGCGATCCGACTTTTTGCAATTAAGAACATCGAATATGGCGAAGAAATCACGATTAACTATAACGGAGAAGCGAACGACCAGACAGCCTTGGATCCGGCGTATGGAATTCCTGGTGGTGTAACGCACACTCATTACGCTGGTGGATGGTTCAATTGTGATTACTTCGATGAGGAGAGGATAACCCTGGATATTAGCGCAGTTGATTGTACAGATTGCCAAGAAGCCGCCACTATCATGATGGAGAATTATGACGAGAGTGATTTGCTCCTTCGATTGGATGTTATGAAAAAGGAAGAAACTGAAGATGCAGCTTTATGTGGAAGTGTTTGATAATAATGCCTTATAAAAATCGTGAAGATCAATTAGCCGCCCAACGTAGACATTATCAACGTAAGAAATCCTATTATGTTGATAAAGCTAGAAAACGTGAAGTTAAGATCAAAAAGCATGTTGATGACATAAAAAGCAATTCAAAATGTGTAATTTGTGAAGAATCGCACTTTTCATGTTTAGAAATTTCACCATCGCAACGAAGACGAAAAAGAATTTAACATTTTCGAGGCTAGACAACAAGGGTGGGGGAAGAAACGTATTTCAGATGAAATTGATAAATGCGATGTTCTTTGTGCTAATTGTCATAGGAAGCACCACTGGAACAAAAATAACAATACGACGCGCAGTGGAGCAGTCAGGTAGCTCGCCAGGCTCATAACCTGGAAGTCAGGGGTTCGAATCCCTTCTGCGCTAACAGTAAAGGTGAGCCGTTCAGCAATGAGCGGCTTTTCTTATGGGTAATTGACACCGAGGATGTTCGTTAGCGTCTAAAGAGTAATGCGGCAGTAGCTCAGTGGTAGAGCGCAACCTTGCCAAGGTTGAAGTCGTGGGTTCAAATCCCATCTGCCGCTTTAGATTCACATAATTTAGCATAGGAAAGTGTATATAATTATATGAATAATGACGATCATGAGGGTTATGGCCCTTACGCCTACAGAAATGTAGATCCCGAGGAAACCAGGCCATCTTGCGCTGCTTGTGGAGACCCGGTCAAGGTTGTTCACCACAGTGGGATACCAAAATACGCTGCGCATTGTAGAGAATGTTATGCGGAGCTTCGTTGGGGCAAAATTCCAGTTGGACGCGGCAGAAGGCGTCCCATTTAGTATTTCAGATTTTGAACCATTAGGAGGTTTATATGAAGGACAAGCGTGTTGTTGGTATTGTTGCTGTAGTAGTTCTCGCTGTTGCCGGATATTTTTTCGGTGGTGATGCAGTTGACGCGTTCCGTGGTGCCCTTGGGGTTGCTCCGGTAACGAGTGAAGTTGCTCCAGTTACCAGCGGAGTAGCTCCTACTACGACTGCCGACTGAGACTGGTGACAGTCAAGCCTCATAGATTCGTCTATGGGGTAATGCGGCCATAGTTCAGCGGGAGAACGCGAGCCTTCCAAGCTCGATGTCGTGGGTTCGAATCCCACTGGCCGCTTCCGAAAATATAGGGCATGTTAAACATCGACCCCTATCTAAAATCACTCAAAAAAAATAAAATAGTAGTGATCCCCGATTTCCTAAACGAAGAAGAAATCAATAGTGTTAGATCGGAATATGAAGCCATTCTAGAAGATAGAGCTAAGCCATACGGCTTTGGCAGAGCAGTCAGATTATATGGTATTCCAGACGATTTGGTCGCCATAAAAGAAATATTCAATTCAAAAGAAATGCTCGTCGCCGCTAGGCATTTTTATGGGCGGACACCGTTTAAGTTTAATACTGCTGTTTTTTTGTCGCACGAATTTGGGATACCAGGAGACGCGCCAAACGGCTATTGGCATTCAGACCGCGACCATGCTTTTAAATTTATGATTTATTTGAAAGATGTCGGCCCACATGACGGTCCGTTCTCATATATCCCTAATTCAGCGAATATAGGGGCGAAGTTGAGACTGAGTCGTAAACACCAACTTCGTGATCATCCTGATTTATTAAAACTCGTTAATAAAGAAGAGACAGTCTTAGCAAAGGCTGGAACGTTGATGATTTTCTCTACTGACGTGATACATAAAGGTGGTCGTATCAATGGAGGAGAACGTATGGTTATTAGAGGCCATTGTCGCCCTTAACCACCAACCTTGATATAGGCTGGGATGCCAATTGTGTCTCCTGTTTTAGTTATTCGGTGTTTCATCGTTTTGCTGAATTCTTCTAGGGCTTTTGTTTCTCCTCCTATTCGATGTTCGTCTATACATATGATGCTACCCCTTTTGACATGTCCTATTGTAGCTGTCATCCCGGTAATTGATGGTAGATATGCGTTGCAGTCGATATAAAGCAGAGCAATTTCCGGATTGTGTTCTATTAAGAATTGTGGGAGAGTTTCTTTTAAATCTCCTTCTATCAGAGTACAAATGTCTGATAGTCCGGCTTTAGAAATTGTGTCTTCTACTTTTTCTTTTGTTGTATGCCAAACTTTTCGGCGTTGGATATCTTTCAAAGCTTTGTTGTCCATATCTTCTTGAGCATAGCCAACAAATGTGTCGAAACCAACATATTTCGTGTCTAGTTTTAAAGCTTTGATTGTGTTCCCGATTATTATTGCGTTTCTTCCGTGTGCAACCCCCAATTCTATAATTAGTCCTGGGAATGGGCATTTGCTCAATATGTCTATGATTGATTGGACATATTGATTATGAGACTTTTTTGGGGCACCTTTTTGGACTGTTTGGATTAGATTCATACTTAATTTTTGTGTTGTATTGTAGGACAAATGTTTAGTGGTCAATTTTCAACGCGTTGTATGTAAGAGTCATCAAAGAGAAAATGACAGGCATGCAGCTTGTTCTCGTCTAAGGTATTACAATGAAGATGGAAGATTACAGATACGCGCCTCATTCTGAAGAGACGAAAGTTCTCTGCGCTAGACTTGAGGAAACGCTACCTAATGTCACATTCAAATTTGTTGTAGAACATGATGGATTGCTTCGCATGAGAGCCTTCGCTTTACAACCAGAATACATGGACAGGGAGATGCTTCTTAGGCATCAAACCCCAGACCAAGTTGTTGAAGCGTTCGTCAATTTCTTTGAACCAAAACCCGAGGCGGCAGTCACTGCGAATTGACTGCTCCCTTTTTGCTGGGGTAGCTCAATTGGTAGAGCAGCGATTTTGTAAGTCGCAGGTTATGGGTTCAAGTCCCTTCCCCAGCTTTCGATAGAACTTTTTGTTCTTGACGATCATTAACAATTTAGTTTGCCATGTGGCCCCTTCGTCTAGTCTGGTTAGGACGCAAGCCTCTCACGCTTGAAACACCGGTTCAAATCCGGTAGGGGTCATGAGAGATTTGGCATTGTATGCACCCGGCGTGATAGTCGGGAACGCTGGTGTCACTTCTCGTTTGGCCCTGTAGATCAATCGGTTAGATCGCCAGCCTTTCAAGCTGGACGTTGCGAGTTCGAGTCTCGTCAGGGTCATTGCGGTATGTTTAGCTGTCCAAGCGCTGGAGACATGGTCCAGTATGCAGGCGGCGACTGCCCTCTAAACATGTCTGGCCAGAAGAAGTGAATGCCTTGAGCGTCGCCTATTAAGCGATTAACTTGGAGATAACTAATTTTGGAGTTAACCCAGACGCCAGGGGCTATAGCTCAGTGGGAGAGCGCTGGTTTTGCACGCCGGGTCACGCGTGGGTTCGAATCCCATTAGCTCCATTAAGCAGTATTCTATCGATTAGGAATTGTAAAATGAGATATTGGTATTCCAAAAGGTTGATACGTCGAAACCTTAATCCGTGCGGAGAGATTCCCTTGGGTGCGCTCCAAAAATGCAACTTGAAAGAGATAACGAAATGCGAACCAGGGCTTGGAAGTCTTACAGCATATGGGTTTTCAATAAATTCGGTATCATCCCAGGTGAGAACCGAGTCCCATCTTTAATCGAGTTTTACAGACCAAAATACGGATCTAAGAAGGGGAATAAATGAGAAGAGATTTGAGGAACTTCAACGAGCTTTACGGGTTGGATAAACCTAGAAAGTGGCTTTCTTGGAACATTTGGGCTTTTAGGTCCATTTTTACTGTTAAACCGCGAGGGACAGTTTCAATGCTGGATCAACAATCTGGAATTCATCCAGTTCATTCTTCTGGGTATTTCAGGAGGACAAAAAAGCGTACATAATCTCATGAAGATTTGTAACCGATGTAAGAAGGAAAAATTAAAATCGGAATTTAATTGGAAGAAGACAAACGTTTCCTTACAATCGATGTGTCGATCATGTTTTAAGATTTATAGAAAAAAGATATACCAAAATGATGAAGGGAAAACAAAAGACAGAGTAAGAATTTATAACACAAATAGAAGATTGGAAAATAGGAAATTCATATTAGAGCATTTGTTAAAACACCCCTGTGTTGATTGTGGAGAATCGGATCCGACAGTTCTCGAATTCGACCATCTTAGAGATAAAAAAGCTCCTATTTCTAAACTCATACGTTATTCAAGGATAGACAAGTTATTAGAAGAGATTGAAAAATGTGAAGTCAGATGTGCCAATTGTCATAGTAGGAAAACGGCTAAAGATCAAAGTTGGTATAAATTTCTTCATAAGTAAGGGCGATTGGCGCAACGGCAGCGCAGGAGTGTTACATGCTCAAGGTTGTGGGTTCGAATCCCTCATTGCTCATCGTTCGCGAAAACTGACTATTTTGAAAGACAGGCTAGTCACTTGTTAATTTCGGGCCATCAAGCTCGACGCGGACAAATTACCAAAACAGTAGACGCTACCGATTCTGAGGATTGACCATCCGAAAGTGAAGGTGAAACTCGGGTTGGTCGCCCGGGGTTATTTCACGATTACCACGTTAGGTATTAGTGAGGCGGCTACGCTTGCATTGCGGGCCAGAATAGAGAGGCGACGGGTTGCAACCCCGTATGACCGGGGCAGTACCGGAGCATTGCTTAAGGAGACGAAGATGAAGTTGAAGAAATTGAAGCCTGGTGACCGGTTCAGGATGATCAACAAAGATGGTGCTAGTAGTAGCCCGTTGATGGTTCTTGGTGGTAAGAAGTTGATTGATTTTGTTGCTCGTCGTGCAGGATGGATTCCATTTTGTTCTTTGAAGTCTGGCACCACAACGATTGGTAATGGCGAGATGGAAGTTATAATAGTATGATGGTCAAGCTCGTAGGGTAGATCTTTGCGCTGTGTGCCTTTTGTGGACACGGAGGGGCGGTTCGCGTTGGTTCGACTCCAACAACGAGCGTAAAAAGAAATGACGTGGCACAAAGTAAAGTATACTTAGCTGGCATATCATCATGACACAATAACAGAGCGTAGCCTAGTCTGGCCAAGGCGCGACATTTGGGATGTCGAGATCGTGAGTTCGAATCTCACCGCTCTGATATGAAGATTTGTAAAGGTTGTAAGCAAGAATTTAAAACTCATATAAAAATTGATGGAAAATGGAAATCGGCTACTAGTCGCAGATATTGTTTTGATTGTTCCCCTTATGGTCTATTCAATCGAACTTGGACAGATGAACAGTTAAAGATTAACGTTAAAGGAAGCCGATGTTATACTGAATTGCTTACAAAATTGGGATTATCTGCAAGAGGGAATAATTGGACAAGCATCAAAAAACACATAAAAAGACTTAAGCTTGATATCGATCACTTTGCAGGCGACATTGTTGCTATCGAAGCTCTTAATCGTGATAATAAAAAATCCGACGGGCAAGTGTTTTGCGAAAATAGCAAAGTAGCACAGATTACATTAAGACGAAGATTTAAAAAGAAACAAAGATCATCGCATTGTTCGACATGTCAATGCGATGATGTTCATAATGGGAAACCATTAATTCTTCAAATTGATCATATTAATGGGAAGAATAACGATAATAGGTTAGAAAACTTGAGGTGGTTATGCCCTAATTGCCATTCTCAGACCAAAACGTTTTCAAGAAAATGATTAGAATGGGCCCCATAGGGGGACGACAACCCAACGCAGCGGAGCTTGTTCATGTTTCCCGGGTTGTCGGACAGAGGTGCGATCCCTTTGCCATTCATTGATGAGAAGTGATAGAAAGACTTACTTCAATTTAACTCAATGGTAGAGTAATAGCCTTCAAAGCTGCATGTTGTGGGTTCAAGTCCCATAATTGACACTAACGGTTTTTCAAGAGTTCTCTCATCATCCTACAAAATAAGTTTTCAAAATTAGAGAAAGACTAACACTTTGGGTGTCTATAAAAATTGTCGGTGTGACAAGGTTTATGGGTCTGGTTTCCACAAATGTTGGCACAGCTACCAAGTCCTCGCTTGGAAATTATGGCACAAATCCCACGATCCAGATCCGCCGGGCCAAGCATAAATAAATTATGAGCAATAAAATCAGAAACTTGCAAATTGTAAGAGATGAGCCTTTTGTTAATGGCCCAATCGAAAGAGTTATCATCCAAGGGGTTGATGGCGGAGGTTTTGGTGCTACGGGGCCAACTGGTCCAACCGGTGCTGATGGGGTTAGCGGTGGAGGTCTTCTTCCTCCAGTAATTATTGGAATCAATGGGACGACTGGCATCGTTTATTTTGACAATCCGGCTGGCTTACAAGTTGAGATTTATAAGTTTATTAAGAAGGCTCGCGGCGTTCATTCTTCTCGCGGCACTGTTTATAGTGACAGGAAGGGTAAACGGTACCGTCCATTGAGACAGTTGGCTAATGGCTCGACTAGTTGGACTGTTGAAGATAGGTGGATCAACCCTATTAGTAGGGTCGGGAGTAATACGAATTTGAGGAATTATTTTAAGCTTGGTGTTAGGGATCCTGACACTGGCGAAAGAAGCCCTCTAACTACGATCACGATTGCTACGGCGGTCAATTTTGAGTATGTTGCGGCTGGGATTAGGGAGTCTATTAGGATTCTGCTTCATCCGCATATTGTGTAATGAGTGAGCAAAAGGGGGTAGGAGAACATCAAGTCTGTCCCACGGTTTGCCAAGGAGAACATCAAGTCTGTCCCACGCTTCGGCTAGGAGAACATCAAGTCTGTCCCACCCCCTTTTGCTCATTTGTTACGTATTTCAGTTTTAACGAGAAGTTTCGGTTTTGGTAACCGGCCCGGTTGTACAGCGGGTGCTTTAAGCTTTGTGGGTTCGAATCCTACCTTCTCGATTCGTGAGGAAGTGACCGAAAGAGTTACTTCCAAAATTTTAGCTCAATGTAGAGCGTCAGTCTGAAAAACTGAAGGTTGTGGCGTCAAAACCGCAGACTTTGCAAACACTTTTTCACTTTTCTCCTCACGATTTTCCGACGTAGCTCAATGGTAGAGTGTTCGCCTGTTAAGCGAAGTGTTGCTGGTTCGAGTCCAGCCGTCGGAGTTTATGTTCGACTGTATGGAAATGGAAAGACTTCCTAGAAAATGTGAAACGCATAAATGTCGTAACGCTGCAGCTTGGTCAATTTACAATCGCAAAATAAAGCAAAAACAAGAATTCTGTCCTGAACACGTTCCTCCTGAGGGAACACCAAGGATAGGCAAATACGTTAAAATCCAACGAAGTTGGTGTTGGGTAGATGAAATTAATGACTGAGAACCCAATAAAGATATTCGCCTCTAGCTCAATAGTAGAGCAGGACGTTGTTAACGTCAAGGTTCTCGGTGCAAGTCCGGGGGGGTGAGTGATGAACTAGGCCGCATCGATTAAGGTCTAGGAATTCAGCAATCGTATGGTGTAATATTCCGCCCTTGATCAGGGCGGGCGAACATCCTTGATTATGAATCTTGAGATGCGGGTGAAAATCCCGCTGCGATTGTATTTTATCAGAATGATAATAAAGTTTCCGAAGCTTCTTGTGGGTGATAAAAAGAAAATGAGAACGTGGTTCGAAAGACAACGCCATCGAGTTTTGGCAGAGCATCACACATATGCAGCTCATGGGAATGACTCCGAGGCCGCAAGAAACAAGAGTTTCGCAGATTGTCTTAATTTCATCAAAATGATGATGGAGTTTCACGAAGAAGAATAGGGTTTGGTTCGAAGAAGTTGGAAGAAAATAGAATAGTATGCGATAAAAGTTGCAAAAGCTGGTTGATCACCCCTTTTATGATGAGTTATCGCAATTTTTAACCGAGTGAGGACTTGGTTTGCCGTTAAAGTGGGCACTGGGGATACCTAGTGGGGAGTTCGACTCTTCCAACGGCAGTATACAAGAAGTGATAGAAAGAGTTACTTCACATCATTTAAGTGCCAGGTCGTGGGTTCAAATCCTACTTTCGCCATCCGTGGCGAAATAGCTCAGCGGTAGAGCAGGAAACATTTCTCTTTTGCTTTTTCTCTTGTATATTTTGGATCGGTGGCGCAATGGTAGCGCAATGGCCTTTTAAGCCGTGGGTTGTGGGTTCGAGTCCCTCCCGGTCTATATTATGACAGAAGAACAAGATGTTATACGAGCATTAGAAATAGCTCGTGCAGACCTTTATTTCGCTATTCATCATGGCGGGATGTGTTCAGTTTATAACCGACGCCTTGAAGGCGCCGCCGAGTTCATAACAAAAACTCTTGGCGATAAAAAAGAATTTTCAACAACTTTAGATAAATGGTCTAAAGAAAGCAGCGAGTAAATTGCAAATACAAATAATCATGGTCATGGTCATGGTCATGGTGGCAATTATTGGATTTGCAGCAATCGGATATATCCTTTCAACTTGTAGATAGCCCCTTTGGAGGCGGCATGATCGCGATTATTGATTACGGTTCACAATTTACAAAATTGATCGCGAGACGATTTGGCGAGCTAAATGTTCTATGCGAAATTGTTTCTAATGCGATAAAAGTTGAAGACCTGCGTGCTTACGACGGTATAGTATTGTCAGGAAGCCCATCTTCTGTTTATGATGAGAACGCTCCAGAGTTTGATTACGGAATTCTCAATCTTGGAACTCCGATCCTCGGCATTTGTTATGGAATGCAAGTATTGTGTAAGACGATTGGCGGTTATGTCGACCAATCCGACAAAAGAGAATACGGCAAGGCTAAATTACAATTGGTTTCGAAAGTTCCATTATGGAACGGACTGACGGAAACCTCTCAAGTTTGGATGTCTCATGGCGACAGCGTTGAATTGCCTCCTGTAGGCTTCGACATGATCGCCATGACAGAATCGACTCATTATGCAGCTATTAAACATGAGAGAAAAGACATTTATGGAATTCAGTTCCATCCGGAAGTGGCTCACACCCAGTTCGGTAGGCAAATTCTTGCTAATTTTGCTGGTATATGTGATTGTGAGGAGTTAAAATTTGAAGGGACTTTCGTCGAGCAAGAGATTGCTAAGATTAAAGAAAGAGTTGGCGACAGCAAGGTCATCTGTGGGCTTTCTGGAGGAGTTGATTCTGCAGTTACTGCCTTAATGGTTAATGAGGCTGTTGGAGATCAGTTGGTCTGCATTATGGTCGACAATGGCTTGCTCCGGGCTGAAGAAGTCGAGGAAGTGACTGCGGCTTTCAAACCCATCTTTGGGGACCGATTCATTGTTGCTGACGCAAGAGACCGCTTCCTCACCAAATTAGACGGTGTAGAAGACCCCGAAACAAAAAGAAAGATCATAGGCGCCGCCTTTATTGACGTCTTTAAGGAAGAGGCTCTGAAGATTGATGGGGCCAAATTTTTGGCACAAGGAACGCTTTATCCAGACGTAATCGAGAGTTCGTCAGACGATGGGCTGAGCAAAACAATTAAAAGTCACCATAATGTTGGCGGTCTCCCGGAAGACCTTGGATTCGAATTGATCGAGCCTTTGAGGAGTCTCTTTAAAGATGAAGCTAGAGAAATCGGTAGGAAATTAGGTCTTCCAGATCATCTTGTTGAGAGACAGCCTTTTCCAGGCCCAGGATTGTCGATTCGCGTTTTAGGCGCTATAAGTGAAAAGAAGCTTGAGATTCTTAGGGCTGCGGACAAAATTGTTCGTAAAGAGATCGACGCCATCCCAAAAGAAACCAGACCATGGCAGTATTTCTGCGTTCTTCTTCCTACTAAATCAGTCGGAGTGATGGGAGATGGTAGGACTTATGAATATACTTGCGTCGTTAGAGCAGTTGATGCTACGGACGGTATGACCGCCGATTGGTCTAAGCTCGATTACGAACTTTTAGGTAGGATCTCTAGTCAGATTTGTAACGAAGTACGTGGCATAAACAGAGTTTGTTATGACATTTCTTCAAAACCACCAGCTACGATTGAATGGGAATAATGAGATTTTTTTGTAAGGTTAAAGACGGCGGGCCAGAATCGCCAGTTGACGCATACGTGCTTTTTGAAATTAAATGGCTGTGTAGCGTTATGTTGCTCAAGTTTAATAAGGGCGGAAGAGAAGCTTTTCACACCCATGCTTTCAACGCCTTAACTTGGTTCTTGTTTGGTGCTATTATAGAAGAAGACGTTTCTGGCGAGATGCATTGGTATCGTCGTTCTTTAATTCCAAAGCTGACTAAGAAGAGTAAAAATCACAGGGTCTTAGCACATAGGGATAGTTGGTGCTTTACTATTAGGGGCCCTTGGGCTAAGACTTGGACTGAGACGTTTGTAGGTCGCCCTATGATTGTTTTAACTCATGGTAGGAAAGAAGTAAAGGTATAGTATGAAACTAGATGTCTTACACGATGATATTACCAAGCACGTTCAAAAAGTTAGAATGCTTGTTTGGAAAGCCTTAGAAAACACTGACGCTCACTGGTCAAAAGCTTTGAATTGGTTAGAAGAGGAAGGCGAACGACTCGGAAGAGCGCAGTTGAAAAATGATGATTGCCGGTTGGCTTGGGTCATTATCAATTCGGCTAAGTCTGGGTCTTCTGCGCCGAAAGAGCTTGAAAAGAGCGGCCTTTCCGGTTTGGTCGATGAAGTTGGGAAAATGAGAAGCACTTTGATGAAGAAGACGCCAGAAAGCTCTTAGAAGAAAGTGACAGGCATGCCCGGTTTCTCCGTCTTTAGTGTATTGACAATTTGATTTGGGCAGGTAGTTCAGCGGAAGAACATTGGTTTGAAGAACCAAGAGTCGGGGGTTCAAATCCCTCTCTGCCCGTTATGTGAGAAGTGATTGAGAAGAGATACTTCCAAATGGTAACACACTAGACTAATAATCTATTTATGTTGGTTCGAATCCAACCTCGTCCACTACATGGGCGAGTTTTTTTAGAAAAACACCTTTTCTCGTTTTTCTCTCACATTTTAGGGGTGTAGCTCAATTGGTAGGGCAGCGGTTTCCAAAGCCGAAGAATTTGCAGGTTCGAGTCCTGTCGCCCCTGTCTTATTAGTCCTTGGTTTGGGCGATGCTTCCGTAGGACTGAAAGAATAAAGCATCACTATTAACCCCACGTAGCTCAATTGGAGGAGCACTCGCCTGTCACGCGAAAGGTTGCCGGTTCAAGTCCGGTCGTGGGGGTTTCGAGAAGTGAAAAGATGAGTTACTTCACATTTATGCAATTTGACAACACACTCACCTTGTTTTTCTCTCGATTATGGACGTGCTGTAGAGTTGGAGAGCTACTCTAGACTGTAAATCTAGCGCCGTATGGCTTAGGGGGTTCGAATCCCTCCACTTCCACTTGTATCTAATTCGTGAAATATCGTCTATGGTACAGCAAAAGGATCCTTCTAAAATGGAGGGATCTAGGGTCTTACGCAAAGGCCCTTTATTTTCAATAATGCCCCATAGTATAATGGGATTACGTCTGGCTTTGGACTAGAAGACCGGGGATCGAAACCTCGTGGGGCAGTATGAGAAAATGGTTTTCTTTCGAGATTGCTAAAAAAGTTGCGACGTTATATGTTATCAAACACTCATCGTACCAATTGTTACAAAAGGCAAACTCAACAAAAGAATATTGTCACACTTTCCGAGTTCTACGAGATCATGTCATGAATGTTGCGAAAACATAGAACATGATCAATCTTCTCAGAGACTTACGCGAAATGCGCGAATTATTGGTGACAACCATCGAAGAAGTCGAGTCACTTTTGCAAATGTCTCGCACTCCGGTCAATAGAGTGATAGAGCCGAGAAGAGGCGAACGACTTTTGAGGAACTTGAAAATTATCAAAGGCAAGCTTGACATTTTTTCGCCAAAGCTTATGGCTAGTGGTGAAGCAGAGAAAATGTCATCGCCACAAAGACGAACAAAATAACTTATCCAGGTGGCGGAATCGGTAGACGCGACAGCTTGAGGGGCTGTTTTCCTTTTGGAAGTGTGGGTTCGACTCCCATCCTGGATACTCCGATTAAAGATAGAACATGAAACTTTCCTCAGTACAAAGGCGACGTTTATTATCTGAAGAAGACGTAAACGTCAATGATAACGACATTTCTTTTTTGTGGCACGATCTTCAAGATGCAATGGAGAATCTTGGAAACTCAATGCATGACAAGATTCAACTTAAAGTTGCATTGAAGGATCTAATGCAACTGACCCTTCAATTTGCGTCTAAGCTTGAGAAGAGCGAACAGGCCGAGACTATCGGACACGCTCAAATGCCTGGCGAGTTAGGACAAGGTCCTTCTCTTCAGCCCGATGAAGAACTTCCTCCTAGTGAGTGGCCCACTAGACAATTGAAGAGACCTTCTTTTAAATAGAAAGACTTTGTAAAATTTGCGAAATTAAAATTTATAAGAGGTCAAAAACTGGATACTGCCATAAATGTGTCCATAAGGCTCGATAGCCCAATTGGCAGAGGCGTTACGTTTAGGGCGTAAATGTTATGGGTTCGACTCCCATTCGAGCTATTGTATTGTGAGTAAATGAAAAATGCTAAAGCTAAGTGGACTATTGGTATACATTTTGGTTCAAAGGCTTTTCACATTTTTCGATGAATGGTTCTTTTATTGTGTTCTCGCCGGTTTGTTCTTCGCCGGTTACTATTTGGACCCGAAATTTTTTATTGTGTTCTCGATAGTTGGTGTTTACGGCGGCCTTTGTATTTTAAATTCTTACAAGAGGCTTTGGAAGCTCGAAGCCAAAATGTTGGAAGAAGACAACTCGGCCCCGTAGCTCAGCGGATAGAGCAGAACTTTCCTAAAGTTCAGGCCATTGGTTCAAGTCCAATCGGGGTCATTCAAGGAGATTGGTAAATATATTTTGCTCTTGTAGCTCAATTGGATAGAGCGTCGGCCTTCTAAGCCGCAGGTTGTGGGTTCGAGTCCCGCCAGGAGTATTTGTTTTTGTTTTAGGTGCGTAGCTCAATTGGCAGAGCACTCGATTCTTACTCGAGGGGTTGTGGGTTCAATTCCCATCGCGCCTATGTGAAGTGGCTTTTGATTTTTTCGGTTTTCTTGGTAGGGTGTGCGACATCCCCGCCTAAGATAGATGATAAACCGCAAACCATTTTTTATGTCGGCAAATTTTGCAATTACGATTTTTTTAAGGATATAGAATGGCCAAAATGCCATTAAGCAAGAAAATATATGTCTAAAGTTGTGATCACGCATCCGGATCGTCATAATTGTCCGTTCGACACTAAGCATAGCATATATGTTGATGGACCATTAGCTTGTTATGATGACCTTGGCGTTTGTGCTAAATGGTTGGTTAATAATGTACCTGATAAGGCTATAATCACTTTCAAGAGTTATGGTCCGAAGCATCCTACTGTGTCTGGGAAGATTTTTAGGGAAATTGGTTTAGATGTGCTCTTAAGGTCTTTATAAAAGCAGGAGCTTGACTAATTTTTAATTAGACATCAAAGATAGGCCGTAGGGTTAAACTATGGCTTTGAACATTGAAAACTATGTCCCGGTTGGAGGCACAGGACCTACCGGGTCGACTGGTTCTTCCGGCCCGACCGGAGCCACTGGCTCTGCTGTTGGGAGTATAAACGATCTCACTGACGTCGATACGGACGGCACGCAGGTTCCTTCTCCTGGGGATGTTCTTATTTGGGGAGGGTCTGTTTGGTCTCCAGGCGACGCAGCAGCTTCTGACCTCGCCTCAGTCCTGATTGCTGGCAACGCTACCGGCGCCCTCGATATTCTCGCGGGCCTCGAAGCTACAACGTTTTACCTGACCGGTGTCGCTGCTACGACTGCAACCTCCGCTGGTGCCGCTATATCAATTATCACCGGCGCTGGTAACACTTCAGGTGCTGGAGGACTCCTAGCACTTACCGCAGGTGCGGGCGGTGCGACCGGCGAAGGTGGGGCTGTAAACGTTATCGGTGGTGCAGGTGGCGCCACTTCCGGGAACGGAGGGAATGTTGATCTTGCTGGCGGAGTTCCGGTCGTAGGTGACGGCGGCTTTATCAATCTCAGCGCGGCTAACGGCGTTGGTGCTGGCGGAAATGGCGGCGAGATCAACATTGACTGCGGCAGTGGAATAGGCGCAGGGGGCGGAGGAGGACTCTTACTCACTGCCGGTAATGCAGGAACGACTGGATCTGCGGGAGAACTCATTTTGATCTCTGGCAACGGTGGTGCAACGTCGGGAGATGCGGGTAATATTTGTCTTCAACCAGGTACCGCTTCTGGATCAGGCGCCGATGGCTCGGTTGTCATGGAGCACGCTGGTGTGGTCAAGGCGACCGTGAACGCCGCAGGGCTCGACGTTCAGGGCGCAGTAAGCGTCACTTCGACGAATACCGCAATCGGCACAATCCAGCACACTGAGACGCTCCTCTCGGGCCTCACAGGCGCAACGGTGACCGCAACCAGTTTGATCCCCGCAGGAGCCCTCGTCCTCGGGGTCAGCGCCAGGGTCACGACTACGATCACTGGAGCTACGACCTTCGACGTGGGTGACGGAGCCGACGTTGACCGTTGGGGTACGGCCATTGTCCTCACGGCTGCAACCCTCGTCCAGCCTGCTGACTACACCGATAACACGGTGGTCTGGCAGGGATCTGCTGCGGGCGACGTCGTGTTGACGGCCAATGGATCCAATTTCACGGCTGGCGCTATCCGCGTCGTCGTCACTTATATGAGCCTTACCGCTCCGACCACTTAGGAGGTCACATGACAGTTAAAACTTCGCGAATTGATATCGGTGGCTCGCCTACGACACCCGATGGCATCATCGCCTCAACGTCGACTCCTGCGCTCGGGCAGGGCGTGACATTTAGAGACGTCGACGTTGATACCGGTTGTCTGGTTTATACTGATATTGCATTTTATGGATTCGCTAGTGGCACAAACGCCGGGGAGCGGTCCGGTATTGGAATGGATGTCACGTTCGCGCAAGTAGAGATCAAAAACAACAACACCTTGATTGCCTATTTCACGGCAAACGGTACGAACTTCCAGACTCGACGAATCGACAACTTCAGACTGAACACGACTAATTTCACCGCAGACGGCACAGTTAATGTGCAAGACACAGGCGCCGTCCTGACGAACATCGGTGCAGCTGGAACAGTAACGATCACACTGCCTAGCGGCCCCAGCGAGGGGCAGAATTTCACGATCTACCGCGTGGATAATCAGATCCTGAGGGTTCAACCAACCGCGTCGGAGTCTAACGCGATCATTGTTGCTGCTGGTAAGCAGGTGGATGATAATTATATTGAGTTAGGCGCGGTTGGTTCGTGTATAAAGCTAGTCTGCAATACGCAGGGCGACTGGATGGCCGTTTATGAGAATGGTACAATTACTCCTGAGTAAATAGGCGAAAAGTCGGAGATTACGGTGAAAGTTACCAACAGACAACTTGTAGGGTCTGCTGAAGCATTTAAGAACTTAATTGGACTGAAAATGCCTATCAAAGCATCTTTCAAGCTCGCAAAAATTGTGCGGATCGTAGAAGAAGAACTGACAGATTATAAGACCGCTTTAAAGAGCTTGCAACTTAAGCACGCTATAAAAGGGGAAGACGACGAACCAGTCATCATAGAAAATCAGTATGTTTTTGAAGATGTCGCTAAATTTAATGCAGAATATGCCGAATTGTTAGGGTTTGAAGTTTCTTTGGATATTGAACAAATTTCATTAGAAGATCTTGGCGATGCCGAAATCGAACCTGCGCATCTAGTCTCCTTGCTTTGGCTTCTCAAAGACTGAATGACAGGCCGGGGCGCTCCCGCCGTCAATATGGTATAAGAGCGCGTGGCTTAATGGATAGAGCACCTGACTACGAATCAGGCGATTGTGGGTTCAAGTCCCTCCGCGCTTATAGCCTAGAAAAGTGTAATTGGCAGCACGCAACATTGTGGATGTTGAAGGTCGGGTTCGACCCCCGGTTCTAGGATCTAATAAAAAGAAAGAACGCAGGATAAAGAAAAATCCTGTTAGGAAAATCAAATGGCTATATTTTTTACTAGCGATACCCACTTTGGGCATCGCAACATTATTACTTATTGTGACAGACCATGGAACTCTGTCGAAGAAATGAACGAAGAGCTAATCGCGCGTTGGAATAACGTTGTTGGCCCTCGCGATGACGTCTACCACTTAGGTGATTTCTGTATGGGACGTAAAAGCGTTCCAGGAAACTGGGTCCCAAGGTTGAATGGCAGAATCCATCTAATCCGTGGTAACCATGATCCAGTCGTTAAAGGCCAAGGCTTCGAAACCGTTCAAGATTATCTTGAAGTTAAGTATTACAAAAAGAAAATCGTTCTATTTCATTATCCAATTAGAAACTGGAACGGTTCCCACAAAGGATCTTGGCACTTATTCGGGCACGTTCACGGAACGTTGACAGTAAAGTATGGCCGCAAATGCCTCGAAGACAGTCTAGCTATGGATGTTGGGTCTGACTGCCACGACTGGCGTCCAATCTCTGCTGATGAAGTCGTAGAGATCATGATTAAACAAGAAAAGTATCTTAAAGAGAAATTTGCGACTGAAGACCCCAAGGGCGAATTGTCTAACAAGGATAAGCTTCTTCGCAAAAGAATAGGTTCTCTATGAAAGTGCGATGTAAATTAATCGAAGCTGGTATCCCAACAATAAACGGTCACGTCTATTCAGAAGAAATTCTGAAGGAAATGGTCGACGGCGCTCAAGAGAAAATTGAGAGCAAAGCGTTGATGGGGCGACTTGGATACGGTAACCCTTCAAAAATTGATCTCAAAGACGTCTCTCATCTTATTACTAAGCTTGAACTTAAAAACGGTTGTCTTTCAGCTGATGTCGAGGTTTTAGAAACTCCGAGAGGAAATCTGCTAAAGCTCATGCTGGAGAAGGACGATGATCTTACTCTTCACCCGTTGTTTATGACCAATAACAGTTTTGATGGTACCGTCATCGAAGATGTGAAATTGATCTCTGCTGATATTTGTCATATGAAGGAAGCTTTGGGTGATGCGCAATAAGGGTGGCTGGTCTTGGTACTCTGAAATCGTAAGAGGGAAGAACGCCAGACGCTGGGATCCGGTTTTGAAAAAATTCAAATGTGAGGGGTGCGTTTGGATGGCCAAAATATTAGAAGAAAACTATAATGACATGTGCCGTGATAGCGTGGGCCCAAACGATGATCTTATTTTCTTCACTAGGGTCTTCTTATCAGCGTTTAGAGAACGTTATATTGCTTAAATAAAACGATGTAGCTCAAAGGAAGAGCACTTCTCTCATACGGAAGTGGTCGCGGGTTCGAGCCCCGCCATCGTTATTGCTGTCGTAGCTCAGTTGGTAGAGCACTTCCTTGGTAAGGAAGAGGTCGTGAGTTCAAGCCTCATCGGCAGCTATGGATCGAATATTGCTGGATGATGAAATGTTGGCCTTAGCCTTAGATGTTGCTAAGGCTAGATCAATAGAAAACATTTCATCGGGGAGATCTAAAGAAAAGCTTGACCGTTTGATGGAAGCTCATCGAGTTGGCGCGTTAGGTGAATTAGCTGTTTCGGTATTTTTTGGGCTTCCGTGGGAAGGAAAATACTATGAGGGAGACGCTTGGAAAGAGCGTGGGAACGACGTCGAGGGCCTAGAAGTCCGCGCCACATTCCGATATAACGGAAACCTGGTGATGAAAGAAGACGATGTTAGTCGCTTTCCAGAGACCCCTTACATTTTTTGTAAACTAAGCAAAGTCTCAGGTGGGATTCTAGCTAAATTCGCAGGCTGGATTTATGCTAAAGAAGCGCCCGATTTGTGGGAGGAGGCTAGCGGGGGATATGAAAACTTTTATATTGTGCGGACCCACAGATTGCATAAAATGAAAGACCTACCTCTAAATAAAAACAAAGAGGCAATATGAACATTAAAGGTAAAGTTTGGGGCCAAACTTCTCTATTATTTCTTAAGAATAATGTTGAGATTCACCGCTTAGAAGGAAAGAAAGGTGGTTTTTGTTCTAGACATCGACATTATGCTAAATTTAATCGCTTTTTTGTTGAAAGCGGGCGTCTGAAAATTACAGTCAGTAAAGATTATGGGTCTGGCATCTTGGACGATGTTACTATTCTAGGTCCTGGCGACCAAACTACAGTTTCTCCTGGAGACTTCCACCAATTTGAAGTGTTAGAAGATTGTGTATGTTATGAAATATATTGGGTAGAGCTAGACCCTGACGATATTGAAAGAGAGACTATCGGTGGATCCCAAATTACAGATAGCAAAGCTTGAGAAGGATAATAGGTTCTATATTAAGGAGCTTGCGCGTGTTCAAAAAGAATATGCCAAACTAGTTAAGAAGTATAAGCGCTCTCAGAAGGACCTGAAGGCGACTGAGATTAGTCGTGACAGCCTAACCCGCTCCCCCCGTCCTAAAAATGAGAAGACGAAAGAGTTGAAGCGCGGGCCACGCGGTTGGCCTATTTAATATAGTGCTATAGTAGAAAAGTAATCACGCTATTCTGATAAGATAGAAACGATGGAGCGTTACCATCTAGCACTAATGACGAATCTCGATGGGGACAGTCGCCCCAGAATTGATAGCATGGCAGCTGGAGACAGTTATGAGATTAGCTAAAAATAAGGATGGCAAACCGGGCAGGTGCAGCGGGACCGCTTTGAAAGCGAATCGTCCCCGCAAGGGGATGGGGTTCGATTCCTCTGTTATCCGTAAAACCCAAGGGAACAAAAAGATGATTTCTTATAATAAAGATACTGGAGCCCTTTGGGGCTATAATGGAAAAATTAACCCAACGCGAGGGAAGAATAGGCGACTAAGACCTGATCAAGTCTTTAGACAGAGGCTCATACCCGGGCTTGAGTCGTTAGGGTATGAACGCCATAGTCCGGATTCGCCATTAGAACGATTGTTTAGCCAACCGAAGCATCAGACCTACACAGAAGAATATTTAATGGTCCGAATTAAAAACTCCCAGGGGACACAAGTCGAGTTTTCACTGGAGGATAAAGAGATTGAGGCGCGATGGCCTGGAAATTGTTCGCGACTCCAACTAGACGACGGTTTTGATAAGTCACTAAAATTGTTAATGGAAAAGATCAAATGAGCGGGTCCGAAGAGAGGACCTCAAACGATCAAGACATTGAAAGGTGCAGAAGAATCGGGATTTCAACAGCTATTTTAGCAAGTTGTCCATATTGCAAAGCTAAAGTCTGGTCTTCTTGTCGCGGCGGCCAAGGAGATGGGATGGCAAACATGCATCAAGAAAGGATAACTAAGTATCTGAAGGAATCTGGATGGTACGATAGTGTTAAAGAACCTATATTATAGATTTAAAAAGGTCTGCCCAAAGTGCAAAAACAAGCTCGGCGGATATTGGATTTCAGATTATTGCAAGCCTTGTGATAGATTTCCATTTCGAAAATGGATAACTGGAGAAGAGGATTTATGGTTGATCGAATGTAAGATGGATGAACAAGACGAAATTGACAAGGCAGCACAATGAATCATGTAGAATTCAGGTATTGGATTAAAGGATATTACGAGTTAACGGGTGGCGTTGATTTCGAACCAGATCAAGTCGAGATGCTTTTAGAACATGCTGAACTTGCTAGGGAGAATTCTGGCTGCGAGGATAATTTCACATCTTGGTTGATTGGCGTTCTCCAGGCTATAATGGCTAGCCCAGATGATATCAAGCCGAAGTTTTTTGAGTTGATGCACGAGAAATTAGAGTCTGAATTTGTGAAAAAGACTAAAAAGGTGATTGGGACGAAGGCGACATTCGGTCCTCCTAAGAACGTCCAAAATTGGAGCAGATTTCCCGGTGGTCCCGGTGGCGGTCGGAGAGTTTGTTGAGCGACATTAATGGAGAATGATCCGGACAGGCGTGCCGGTACTGCTTGGAAAGCAGCTAGACCTCGAAAGGGGTTGGGGTTCAAGTCCCCCGTTCTCCTTCAAGGATTATAAACCAGACAGGCGGGCTGGTATTGTTTCGAAAGCAATTAAGCCATCAGTGGTTGGGGTTCGAGTCCTCTATGATCCGTACATTTTGGAAAGTGAACCAGGGAGGGCTCTGGCACTGCCTGCTAAGCAGATGGTTCAACATTAGTTGGATGGAGTTCAAGTCTCCCGCTTTCCGTTACTCATAGATAAATAAAGAGCACGACAGGTTCATCTATGAAAACGATCATCAATATTTTAGCGTGGCCATTTGTGACACTATTCTCTGTCATCCAGCGATTAGCATATTGGACGATCTACTCTATAGGTTCTTTGGTTTTATCTTCAATCATTGTCACTAAGGCAATATTTGGATTTTTACGAGATGGTGTGGCCAACACGCGTCAGGCTGCTCATCTCGGCATCATCAAAGTAAAGGATTATTTTGCTCACAAACCTTTGATTTTTTCTGGTTACCCTAAGCCAGAGGAAAAGACACCAATCGAGGTCTCTCCTTTCTTTTCTACTCCACATGAAGAACTAAAGGATTGGTTTTATAAAAGGAACCACCGCCAAGATGAGAAATGCCGTAATGTTGTCGAAATTATTGCGGACTATTATGAATATGCCGAAGATCCTATCAAACACACTAAAGTCGCTAAAAGCGTTAAAAAAGAAGAGATTGAACAAGATTTTCTTCGTTCTCACAGGTGGAAACTTGAATTCGGATCTGAGGAAGAAAATAACGCCCTCTTATATTCTCGGAATCTACGATTTGCGTCAAAGCCATCGTTTTTAAAGCCTGGAACTCTTGATCTCGATCTCTACTTGACGCCTAAGACGATTGATTTTTTGGCCAGAAAACCAAAAACTAGGCAGGCTAGGGTCGTCTTTACCAATGGATCTGGAGAAATGACTTCCTACGTCGAACTCAATAAAGTTAAACTCGCCGAAGTTGATATGTCTAAGATTGATTTCGATTATTGTAAGGCTGACATTAGCGTTGTAACAGCTACTTTCTCTTATAAAAGTCATAAGGTATACGGCACTGTTGCGGTGAATGGTCCTATGGAAGAACCCATCGTCGCCTAGTATTTAAGGTTTATGAAAAATTGTTCTAAATGCGAAAAAGAGAAGCCGTTAAACGATTTTCATAAGAACAGAAGTGCTAAAGACGGACACCTTTCCCAGTGTAAAGTGTGTAGATGCGCTAAAGTCGCAGCATACCATAAGAAAACGAATTATGCTGCGAATAAGAAATATCTTAGTTCTGACCGTGGCTGCGAGATTCACAATAGAATAAATAAGTCCTATTATAGATCCGAGCATGGTAAAAACCACAATAGAAAAATTAAAACCATGTCTGTGGAGCAATTTCTTAAATATAAGCTTTCACATGTGAAAGCACGTAAGAAATGGGAAACCAACATAGACTTAAAATATTTATTACAGTTATATGAAAAACAATGCGGGAAATGTAATATATCGATGGTGCCGATGACGCATTCGTATTATGATCTAAAATGTATTTCTATTGATAGGATAGACTCGTCTAAAGGTTATATCAAAAACAATGTGCAGTTAGTTTGTAGGGCTATCAATTTGGGGAAGCAAAACTTTTCAAATCAAGACATGAAGAGTTTTATTTGTGAGGTTGTTGAAAATGGCTAAGGTTTTATTGACTGCTGACGTCCATTTTGGCTATCCTCAAAAACTACGCGACATTTTATGGTCTCTAAACACAATTAGTAAATATGCCTCTAATAATGACATAGACATTATCGTAGTTATGGGCGACCTATTTCATGACCGAGTTAATCTTAATATTGAAGTATATAACGCCGCATATAATTTTTTTGAAGAAGTTAAAAAACAAGGGCAGACTTGGATCTGCTTTCCTGGCAATCATGATCTTTATCTACGACACTCATGGAGGATAAATTCTTTACATTCTTTAAGTAAGGTCATAACAGTCATAGAAGATGTGAAACTTTTAAAATTGCACGGGCAGCGCTTTTGGGTTCTTCCGTTTGTTCATTATGAGACCGTCTATATGAAGGTTTTGAAGAAAATAGAAGAACAATATCAAGATGGAGACGTGCTTCTCACGCATGTCGGAGTGCACAACGCCACATTGAACGAGTGTTTCCTCATCAAGAATTGGAGTGTGGTCAACTTTGATGCTTCTAAATTCGACCGAGTTTTCACTGGACACTTTCATTGTCACCAGAAAGTTGAAGGGAGAGGGAACGTTTGGTATCCTGGCAGCCCTATTCCATTCCGGTTTGACGAAGGAATGGTGCCTCACGGATTTATCGAATACGACACTGAAACTAGGAAAGTTGATTTTGTCGAAATCTTTGGGTTGAATTTAGTTCCTGGCCCTCGCCCCGCCGATTATGTCACACTCATTGACGATATGCTTGAAGACAAGCTATATGTGAAAGGTGATAATGTTCGGGTCAGATTAAACCGTGATTATACTAAAGATGAGTTGATGCGGATTAGGACTAATCTTCTAGAACAAGGTGCACTAAACGTCAAACTACAAATGGTTAGGGAGGAGAAGATCGACTTGGCTGTTGATACTAAGTCGGACGTCTCTCTCGTTTCTCCAGTAGATCTGTTTGAGAAGTGGCTTAACCACGACCAACCTAAGAAGTTGGACTTCGATCTTTTGAAGAAATTGAATATTGAAATAGTCGGCACTTAAGCAAACGTATATAAGAAGACATGAAGAAAAACGCAAGTAACCAAAGTGGCGGATCGATTAGCAAGAATGCTTCTAATCAGAGCGGCGGTTCGCTAGGAGTCGACGACGGTCGGAAGACCTCTCCAACTGGTATTCGCCTAGCCGAGCGACCTTGGCAGTAAGCCCGAAAGGGATCCCCTCGCTCATTATTGTATTGTCAGGAACGATGTTCCATTAGGCGTTCTAGCCGCACAACTTCTACACGCAGCCGGTGAATCAAGCCCCGGAAATCTCCCAACAGGAACTATCGCAGTAGCGCTCTCCGCTAAGGATGAAATAGAACTTCTCCGCGTTGAACAGCGCCTGATTGCGCATAGGATACCTCATATTGCTATCCGTGAACCGGATCTGCCGTGGGACAATGCGCTAATGTCTATCGGCATAGTTCCGGCTCCTAAATCGCAGCTTCGCAAGCATTTTTCGAATCTTAAGTTGATTCGATAGGAGATAACTATGAGCTTGAATTGGAAAAAACTGAGAGAAGAGATGAAGAGCCTGATCATTCAGATTAGAGCTTCTAAGAGTAAAACAAGGGATAAGCATTACAATGTTCCTTCTAAGAGGAAAGAGTATTGGCAGGCTAAGGCTGAATGGTGGAGCGCCTCTGCGCGATTCACAAGGTTGTGCGTCTTGAGGTCTATCATTACTAGAAAACAACATTTTTCTCCCAACACTGATGTTAAAAACTTCTGGCCTAGACCGAAAAGTTTGGACGAGGCCGATCTTAAGGAATGGGTGAAACCAGAAATGGCTGAATTTATGGTATCTGAATAAAACAAAGGATCGGAAGCCAAGAGGAGGCTCTGCCTCCCATTAGTGCGGCATGTCATTTTAAATAATGGCAGATTGTTGGTGCGAATCCAGCCCGATCCATTTAGCGCGGGTAGCTCAGTGTAGAGCGCTGTGTTTACCGTTCCTGGCGAGATCCCAGGCGCCCGCACCACGAGCGGGCGAGGAGCAGAGGTCGTTGGTTAAACTCCAGCCCCGCGCATCGGAGGAAGCTCAACGGAGCAGGATGGTTCATTTAGAGAAAGCACTGTGGCCACAGTAGCGAGTAACGATTGAATCTTACTGTGACGGCGCGCGCAGCTGTCGGGGTACCAGTTATTATAAACTGGGGGGTGTAGGTTCGAATCCTACCCTCCGAATAAGCGGTTTAGTGAGCACTTGCATTCGAAATGCAGGAAGGTTTATCACTTGGTGCAAGACCAGGAAACCGCATAAGCACTTGTAGCTCAAATGGTAGAGCGCCATGATGTAAGGATTCTGGAGGCTGCGGGTTCGATTCCTGTCAAGTGCAATGTTGAAACTTAAGTTTGGTGGGATGATGGAACGAGATTGGCATTCATATTGGATATGGCTAACTGCCACTTAAATTACCACAGTTCTATTTAGAAGTATTTCAGGCATATGCCGACTAAACTTGATATTGAATCGCTAGAGCTAAAGAATTTTTTGTCGTATGGTGATTACACGACAAAATTGGACATCAAGAAGAACGGCGCAGGTTTAGGGCCAGTCCTCATTCTTGGTGAGGTCGACCTGGGTGAAAAATCGGCATCTAATGGTGCCGGTAAGAGTAGTTTGATAACGGCCTTTATTTGGTGCCTATTTGGCAGGACAATCACCAATCCAAGCCCTGGCGACAAAGTGATTAATTATTTCACTGACAAAGACTGTTATGTCAAGATTAAGACGACGGACGGTTACGAGATCGTTCGGACGCGCAACATTGACGGTCACTCTGAGCTGATCTTAAAAAAGGATGGGGACGCTACAGGCACTCATTCTACGACTAAGAACGTCCAAGAAGAGATTAACAAGCTATTCGGGCTAGATTATGAGATTTTCATATCTAGCGTATTTTGTGGACAGCTTGGCAAGAGCTTCCTCGAAATGTCGGTTGTCAAGAGGAAGGAAGCTCTTGAACGGATTCTCGGTCTTAACAAATTGAATCAATACGCTGACTCGGCTAAGTTGAAGCTGAAAGAGATAGAAGGAGAACAAGCTGCAGTTAGAATTCAGATTAGCCATTCTGAAATTGGCATTAAATCTAGCGAAGCCAGCGTTTGTGATCTAGAAGATTCTTCTCAGCAACACGCTGCTAAAAAACAAGAGAAATTAAAGCAAATTGAAGAAGCCATCGAGTACTATGAAGACATGCTTTATAAGATGGAAGTCCCGCCAGAATTGCCGGTCATCGAGCATAAGTGGATTACCGTCCAAGCTATCAGGTCCAAGCTAGAAGATTATCACAACAAGATCGAGTCCAATCTTAGGGCTATTCGGTTTTTAAAAAAGGCCATTGAAACTGACGAAAAACGTCTAAATGATGAACCACTAGACGAGCCAGACCTGGGCCGAATAAGAGCGGATGAGCAAGAATGTGAGGTAACTCTAGCTGCTAGAGAAGACAAGCAAGAAACGATTTCTGCTCTAAAGCAGAAAAGACAAACTCTGATTGAGGGTTGCGAAAGACTTCAATCTACGATCTTAGAATGGGAATCCAAAGGAGACTCAAAATGCACGTCATGTGACCAAATTGTGTCGCAAGATCATGTTTTTTCTAAGATTGGCGATCACAAAGACAAAATTGGGCAGTACGAACAATATCGCGATAAGTTGACCGGCGATCTTGAAAAGCACGCAGGATGGCTAACTAAAAACGTTGCTGTTCGACCGTCGACAACTGTAGAACAAGCGGAAAGGATTATTAAGCTTAACTTGCGCCTGAAAAACGACCAAGCAAGACTTCAAGGTTCTATCGACGATAAGAAAATCGAAATTGACGATCTCTTGGAAGAGAATGAGAAAAAGAAAGCGATCATTAAAAGCATAAAGGCTAAGTTAGATGACGTTATTCCTGAGATTACTACAAACGAAGCTCGTGATCTAAATCGCAAATTCGATTCTTGCGGCCAGAAAATTGAAGAGCACAAACAAAAACTCGAAGAAGTTAGAGAAGAGCCTAACCCATATGTCGATGTTATACAAAAAGTTGAAGGGCAATTAAAAGCGAGAATCGATGAGCATACAAAATTGGAAGAATCGATTTCGCACCTAGACATTTTGTTTGCTCATTACAATTACGTCTATAGGTCTTATTCCGATAGACGCAAAATCAAGAAATGGCTTCTATCGGAACTGATCCCTTATTTGAACAGTAGGATCCATTATTATCTGGAGTCGTTCGATATCAACATTAACATCGCCTTTACGTCCACTCTGACAGTTGAAACGGATAAATGGGGTTATGATTTCTGCTCTGGTGGGGAGAGAAAAAGAATCGACTTGTCCATAATGTTCGCTCTCTATGACCTTTATATGTCGATTTATGGCCAACAGTGCAATATTATGATTTTGGATGAAGTTGATGGGCGTCTAGACCAGAAGGGCGTGCAAGCTTTCGCCGATTTGGTCAATGACATGAATACAGACAATTCTGATCGACCGTGTCCTGACACCATTTTTGTAATTTCTCACAAAGGCGAATTGAGAAATGTTTTTCCCACGCAGCTGATGATCAAGAAACAAAACGAGTTTTCGACAATCGACGAGTCTGGATGTTAGCATGCCAATGTTGTTGAAAGCTCGGTCTTTTCGAGATCGTTGTGACATTTGTGCGATGTATCGGTTCAATTATTATGGCATTACTCCATGCAGTCAGTGCGATAAGAAAGAAAAAGCTAAGATCACTGGCCGAAGACGTCGTCGGAAAATTCAGGAGCGCAAAAAACAAAACTTGCAGCGATCCAGACTCCGAAAAGCTACGAAATAGCATTTTTCTGGCCGTTCGTACGACTTGAAAATACCGAAATATGATTCTTGGTGTCGTCGGGCCCTTAGAGCCTAAATGAGTTTTTAACCGCTCAAGAATACATAGTTTGTTGAACATCTGTTCCAGTAAATATAAGTCATGGACGTATCACTAGCTAATAAGATCAGGAGCCAGTTACAAAGAGAACTGGTTCGTAGACAAATGATCGCATTTTTTACAACTAAGGGCTATGATAACTTCAACCGCCCGTTGTATCCACCCACTTGTTGGGACCTGGCAGTAAAGGTGAAAGACCTTTTCAATAAGACAGAAATCGTCCCGTTCTCTGAGGACGCAGACGTTAATACTGGCGTTGTAAAAATTGGCTGGAATTTATTCGTACTAGGGACCAACAGACTCTCCCTGGGATATACGACACACACTAACGCTGCGGACGTTCAGAGATGCGCGATGGGCGAGGCTAGAAGCGAATTACCTGTAGAATTCCAAACTACTCCGCACGAAGTGATTGACTTTGTGCTCGATGTTTTGGACAGTTCTAAGACTGGGTATACAGCGCTACCGCCAGATTACCAGATCCCGCTTGGTGCGGCGGAACTTCCGGTGTCTGGCGGTCCTAATCCTAGGGTTGGCCCATCGAATACTGGGCAACATTACGCGCGTTGATCTTCTTCCCATTTTCGGATTAGCATGATCGATTTGCTATGCCAGACTCCGTGGTAAGCGCATTCGCAATAGTCACATTGGCTTAACAGATGAGCGAATGATTGGTGCCCACATCTGCATACGGGACCTTCCATTAATAAATCGCTGAACTTGCGTGCCAAGTGTCTATCCTTCCGTCATCACGCAATTCACATTTAAAATAAGTTGTATGATATTGGCGTAGCAATGAAAGGCTTGTTAAGCTGCTTTTGTGATTCAGCCTGCTCCAAAATCCCCCGTGGTTCTCAAAACGAATACTCGATGAGAACCAGTTTAAATCGTCTGAGCGGAAGTCTTCCGGCTTAGCCAATGTCGAGAGCGACGGCTTGGTCTTGAATGACTTTGATGTGGTCGACCACATCTTCCTTGGAAAGACCAAGCCATTCGGCGATGTGAATCTCCTTGGGCCGCACTTCTTTGCGACGACGGGGGTAGTAAGCCTCTAGGAAGGCTTTTGGCTGGTGAATGAGGATATCGAACACCTTCTGGGTGTCGATGGGGAGTCTGTCTCTTAGGACGGTGACTGTGTCTTCGATGACCATTTGATCCACTTCGCGTTCTCTTTTCTTGACGGATTGATATTCGCAATATTGCTGGAAGCCGTTATTGTCTTCCTCGTCTGTTCCCGTGAAGGAACTTTGCTTGATGCGAACCTTTTCCTTTACCGTCTTTGTAAGATACTTCTCGTCTTCATGGGTTATGATGGAAATTTTCTCGTCTTCTAAGGTGATAGTGACGAACTGAGCGGACTCCTTCTGTAGCTTCCAAATCTTCTTAATAACGTCTAGGGGGATGAGACCCGTTTCGATTGAGAAGGCTTGGGTGTCTTCTGCAAATTCGTAATCTAGCTTGCTGTTGCTGTTAGCAAGAAAGAAGGAAATCATTTCTTGGGCGACGTAGCTGGCTGGGCCAGCAATTTCACGCTCTACGTTAGTCTTTGGGATCTTGTTTTCGGTCAGGATCTGGCGAAGATAATTGAAGATACACGTTTGGAAGTGTTTCTTGCGGATGATGTGGTTGTTGATAACTTGTTGTTTTGGGTTATGGAACAGGACGTCGGTGGCTGTTCGCCACAGGGTCAGCCAGACTTCTTGCATGGCGAACTCTTTGTTGGAATATTCGCCGCCAATTGTTCGTCCGAGTGCTTGGCAGAACTCATGTTTTGCGTTGTCTAATCGGGAGTCGTTCCAAACCTCGATCATCAATTCAGTCACTTCTTTTTTCTGTTTCTCCGTGAGGTTTTTGGCGGTGACTTTGACGAGGCTACCACGGAGAAACATTCTTGCAATTTGGCTCATTGTTTAGCTGCTTTCTTATTTTGTTGCTGTGAACTTGAGATGCTGTTAAGCTAGTGTTTTTGCTTTTTGATTATTGTACGTGTAAACGTATTTTATATTTGATAAGGGATTAAGTATGTCAATTTCTAATAAACCTAAAACCATGAAAAAACCAAAAAAACATTATGTGGATTCTAACGAATTAGAGAAGACCTGGGCGACATGGCTCGAAACCGACTGTCCATTAGCTTGGGAACGACTCCAAAGTGATGTGTACAAGATCTGCCAAGGCGTTGCGGTCCATTTCAACCCACGGGACGAAGAAGAGCGGTTGGAACTGTCGCACGAAACATACGTCCTTACGGTCGAAAAAATTAAGGACAAGCGACTTGTTTTCGAACCAGGTAGAGCGCCAGTGTTCAACTTCTTGACGACAACAATTTTTAGACATTTATATTCTTTAATGAACAAGAAAAACCGACGCAAGAAATTGTTGATGACCAAGTACTTGTGCAAGCCCGGAGTTTTGGACAGTTTGGTCTGTGTCTCAGATGTGGGCGGCGGAACGTATAAGCACCCGGAGTCGAGTCGCATTCTGTCAACCTTGCTTCCCCAGTTGTTGGACGACACGGCGGCTTTGTCGAAGCCAAAACTCAAAAAATCAGTCAAGAAACCCTCCGCCTCGGTTTAAATTAGAACACGGCGGATGTGGGGCGACAAGATACGCTGCACAACCGGGTTAAATACGGCGGGCCAAAGATACTTCGAATGGCATCGAAGTATAGATTATCCGCAAAACCGGGCCTAGCCAGAGCGGGACGGTTTGTTGGGACTCGTGGAGTTCAACCTGTAATTGTCAAACCGAACGTTGTTCGCGTGAAGACAAATAGGCAATCAATTAGGAAAACTCCCGAAAAGATGACGCCGCAGGTTCCTACTCCCCGCACCCCCAACGTGCAGCCTATAAACCGTAACATACCGAAGAACCAAAGGGTGCAGCCAGTTCGCATCATCCGACCGAACAAACCCCGGGTTAAACTTAACGAATCGCAACAACGCACTCTCAAAAACAGGCGCGGGGTTAAAGCCTCGCCTGTTAGGAAGAGCAAGGAAGTCGAACTTAGCAGGTATAAGGAAAAGGTCCAGAGCCTAAAAGGGTGTGGCGTAGGAAGATTTTTAGTGATGGTTGCTTGCGGACCTTCTATTCTAGAGGTAGATCTGCCAAAGCTTCATCAACATGCTTTGGTCGATTTTATGTCGATCAACAAACCAGACCCCAGATTGCACCCAACTAAGTATTGGGCCTTCTGCGACCAGTCCCAGTTCGCTAGAAATCAGGAGATTTTTAAGCAGTATACCGGCACGGTAATTAATGCTTGGTCGGTACGAGCGCGGCACCAAAATCAAGTTCTTGTACGCAACAAATCAGGTAAGGGGTTCTCTAAAGATCTCCTTAAAGGATACTTCATCGGAAGGTCTACCACATTCGCCAACATGCAAACTGCGTTTTGGATGAACTATGATAAGATCTTCATTTTCGGGTGCGATATGTGTAAGCCGCCTGGGAGTGATAAACTCCACTTCTATGGAAGAAATCAGGATGTGGATCCGAAGATTAGAGAAACCAGGTTCAAAAAAGAAGCTGAGTTCTATCTTGCTGGCGCTAAAGCTATGACCGCCCAAGAGAGACAAAAATTCGTGTTTTGTTCGTCATATAATCCATGGCCATTCATGGAATATTTCAAAACGCTAGATCACAAAACTGCAGTAGAAGAAATCATCAAAATGGCAGACGAAAAAAGCCAAAAATAGGCGGAGACAACACTATGAATAACAAATTTGTCGATTATATCGCCAAGATGGTCACTGAGGATCCAGACCTTCTCAACGAGAAGCAGAAGCGTCCAAAGATTAAGTCTGTTGCGGATGAAATGGACGATCCTGAGTTCGATGTTGACGACGCTCTAGAAGACAAGGACGGTCCAGCCGATCCGTCTAAAAAGCGTAAGAAAAGGTCGTCTCTCGACGATAATGAAGGTGCCAAACAAACAGGTAAAGCTGAAGTTAAGCCAAAAACTGTGACGCCAAAGGTTTTCAAAAATTCTAAGGAAAAATTGATCCAAACCATTAGCGAATCGATCATCGACGGTTTCTAAACCTAGTATCTAAAGGCTTGGAGGATATCATGTCCGAGTCTTTAAACAAATTGCGAGGCACTTCAGCTTACCTCGCTGGTCCTGTGGATCATGCTGAAAACCCCAACGGCTGGCGTAGCGTTATCACCAAGGATTTGCTTGATCCCCTTGGCATCAAAGCCTACAACCCATTAGTTAAGCCATCGTGGCTCTCAAAGAGAGCAAAACTTGATCCCAAGATCTATATGGACGACATGAAGGCTCTCGTGACTGAAGGCTATTTGTCTCACGATGTTTGGAATGGGATGCGTGAAATTCGGGATTTCTGCAAACGCCAAGTGAACGCCGCAGATTTTGTCATTGTTCATCATCCAAAGAAGTTCACCACTGGAACCTTTGAAGAGATTAAGATTGCTGTTGATGCGTTGAAGCCAATCTTGTTCCATCTTCCCGACGGATTAGCCTCTACTTGGCTTCCTGTCCAATACACTATTGACCCTGCGGACTTTGCGAAAAACGCTTTCCAAACTTGGGAAGAGTTGTACGCTTATTTGGCCCGAGTTGATTCTGGAGACGAGAAAGTAAATAATTTTCGTTGGATCTTCGCTAACTATCACTCAGATCCAGATGTAAAGGAACAGCATGAAGCCACAATTAACGAGCAAGTTAGAGCTTAACTTATTTAACGAGCGCACTAGTGCGGATTTTGTCTGCGACTTTGCGATTAAGCATCGCATTCCAGTCATTGTAGCCTTACCAGAGTTCATTCCTCAGTTGCTTACTAGGAGAATGATTAGGTCAGGCCAGTTTAAGATCATCGCTGCGATTGACTTCCCAAAAGGCGCAAATTTCGCCATGGACAAGATCTATCGCAGCAATGTTGATTTTGCAGCGGCTGATGGTTTTGAGATTTTGCTGTCTCCTGGAAGAACACAGATCGAAACTCGTAACGAGATGAAGACTATTTATGAGTTTATCAAGATGAACAACGCGCTCCTCGAAGTGAGGTGGTGCGTCAACGGCGCTACTACTACGGAAGAAGAGCTTGAAGGCATCTTGAAGAACATGAAAGTTTTTCCTCCTTCTCACTTGAGAATTGATAGCAATCTTGCGTCTCCACAAATCGACTTGGAGAAACAAACTAGGCTGGCAGAAATCGTCAGCGATAACGTTCCATTCCCGATCAAGGTGAGTGGAAATGTTAATCTCGAAACGATGTTGGCTTTGCAGGGTAGCAAGAACGTCCGCAGATTCGATGTTTCGCTTAAGCAAGCGGAGTCTCTAGTTCGCGAGATTAACAAAGAAGTTTCGGAAAAGGGACGAGATGCATTTAAACTACCAAGAAATCTTGAGGATCGGGCCAAGGATGATAAGCCCGTTCAATCGGGATCTGTTGAACCCAAGTTCGTATGACCTAACGCTAGGTAAGAACGCTCTTTTTGAAGAAGATGCAGTAGAACTAGGCGAAGACGGATTTATGCTGGAACCAGGTAAGTTCATACTTCTTACCAGCCAACAATATTTCAAATTTCCATGTGATTTATCCGGCCAATTATTGTTAAAATCGACTATTGGCCGGTGTGGGATCGACCATATGTTAGCAGGCTGGATTGATCCTGATTTCTGTGGGAATGTGACTATGGAATTGTACAACACTGGTCACCTGCCGTTTAGATTGTATGAAGGCCAGAGGATCGCGCAGATTGTTTTCCATATGCTCCCAGATCCAACAGAAAAGCCATATAGGATTGGTGGGCGCTATCACGGCCAAGTTGATGTTACTGCTGCTAGGGAAGAAACGGAAGAATCTTCTACGGTGGACAACAGCAAAATGTGGGTTGCTGGCCCATGGATTGACATTGACAACATGGTTGGCCAATACGTAAAATGGGATTATAAAATGCTCCAAAGATATGGATCGAGGGTTGATTATGACATGTCCAAAGTGTCAAGCAGACTTAAAACTGAATGTAGAAATAACAGAAGAGACCAGAAGGCTTTGGGACGGGTTCGCTAAGTTTCCAGTCTCTTGTGAGCGTTGTGATCAGACGCTCTGGGCCGATGTAGAATTCGGCAACCTAGACTTTTTTGAAGCGTCGTCTGACATCATTCCTGAGTTGTCAGACGGCGTTGTTGTGTATATTGACAATAAAGAACATGATAGGCACTTGCAACCAGCTAATGTCGTTGGTCGCGATCATCTCTATTACCGTTTAGAATTCTGGGATGGGAGCATATGGATGCCTGAACATTGGGTTAAAAAGTTGCCTGAAGACATGATGTCCTGATAGTATTTAATATTCAATGATCATTCTAGGCGTAGACACCGAAACAACTGGCATTACTGAAGAAGGGGAAGGGGAAGAGGGCGAATCTGAAATCGTTGAAGCCGGATTCACTCTTTACGATACTGAAAGAGAGCTAGTCTTAGCCACTTTTGGTATGATTTATAAAACAGAGAGGGAATCAGCACCAGGCGCATTTGATGTGCATAAAATCCCACGAGAAGTCTCGCTTTATATGCCGACTTATCAAGAATGTTTAAATCCTTATGAAGTGATTAGAGCAGACTTGGCTGACTATATGGTGGCACATAACGCCCCTCATGATCACCCTAAAGTTGTGAAAGCCTGGCCCGATTTTTTGAAGATGAAATGGCTATGCACGCAACGTGACGTAGACCACGAGGCAGTTCTCCCTAGAAAAGTCTTTTCTCGCAGACTGGGTCACTTGTGCGTTGATTATGGGATCAATTTGGCTGGATGGCACCGCGCTGTGGCCGATGCTGAAGCTTGTACTAGGATCGCTGGGAAACATGATCTTGACGCTGCTTATGCATACAAAATAAAGCCTAAATTTCGCTTGATTTGTGAGGGACCGTTCCTGAAAAATGTTGACGCTAAAGCTGAATTGAGCCAAGCTCCATCAGTCTTGAACGGCGGGAAAACGTATAGATGGAACGTAGAAGGTTATCCAAAGTGTTGGAGTAAAGAAGGATTGCTAAAAGAAGAAGTGATTGGTGACGCCGATTGCATCAAGAAGTTTAGCGGTGGCCGATGGCAGTTCAACCTTGAGAAAATGGATCCACCAGTCTATTAGTACATAACTTTTAGAGGTCTTAGTGGGCACTTTTGATATCCATACTAATATTCCGTTAGATTTTCCATCTCCGTGGACCGCTTCAATCTATAAAGGATCCAACATACGCAAGCTATTCAATTCTGATGCGTTTATTGAGAAAGTTGTAGAAGGTGAAGTTTACGGGACTGTTGGTTTTAAAAGTCTAAAGAAAATTCCAGCTAGCTTTATTAGCCACACCGTTGTCGATGCATTTATATCTGATACAAATGAGATAATGTTTAGAATCGAGACGATGGATAATAAGCCTGGCAGGTTGTTAAATGCCATGCTCAGCAAGAATCCTCTAGGCTATCTAGCTAAAATGATCGCCATGATCGATACTAAAAAATCGGTTAATGGAGTGCAGTTTTTGGTAGATATCAAATATGTTCATATCGATGAAAACGATTGTTTCGATTTTTCAGATTTAGACATCGAAACAACTCAAAACTAAGGAGAGAATCCAATGAGTCCACTGACACTAGATAGAATTAAAAAAGCAGGCGGTAATGTTAGAATTACCGAAGAGAAAATTAGCAACACTTCGGTTGCTGTGAATGAGTATCAAATAAAAATCCTCGAAGGAGGAGCCTGGGTCACGGTTTTTAAGAGTAGAGAGCGCGGGATCTGCGAACAAGCTGTTCGCGGTGTGAATAGTAGACTTCTGCTCGGGTGAAAGGTCACACGCCCATAAAGGACGAAACGTATGAAACCATCCATCGGTTAATGCCGATTGTTTGCGTCGATGTCGTCATTATGGTCGAAGACAAAGTATTACTGATTAAAAGAGACAAGGAACCAGCTAAAGATCAATATTGGTTTCCTGGCGGCAGATTGTTAAAGAATGAATCAATTAAAGACGCTGCCTCTCGGATCGTAAAATCTGAGACTAATCTTAATATTTTCAATATTTTACATCTTGGCTTTGATGAGACGGTTTTCGCTGAAGACCCGTTTGGCCACGGTGAAGGAACGCATACTGTAAATCATGTATATGGGGCGAGGATTAAGTCTATGGATTTAATCGCATTAGCTCTTGACGAACATCATACTGAATATCTCCTACATGAGTTAAATGATGTTTTCTACAATGATAAAATGGATTCTTACGTGAAGAAATTCACAATTTTAGCGGAAGCTGCATATAGGAGGCGTTGATAATTGACGACTGAGCCCTTTAGTAGATGGTTTAGAAAACATGTTAAACTGGACTATCATCGCTTTATGCGAGAATTGGATGATCGTCAGAAGATGAAGAAGCTTCTGACACCCAATTCTACCAGATTGTCCGCTAAGAAGAAATTAAAGTCACGGAAGGGAAGTAATCTAATTGTTAAACATCGGAGCAAAACTAGAATTGGAAGATTGAAAGGGTTGCTTTGAACGTCATTCCTACAACTACTGCTTTATTTGGTGCCGGTTTCGGACTGAGCCCCCATGCAGTAAATGTAGGAAGAAGTGCATTGACCCCTGTTAATGTTTCGAACGGAATGCCTATCGTGGTCCACAAGGGTGTACTTGCTGAACCTAGGAATTTCAACAAAACTGCGATTTCTCGCAAAAATACTTTAAATAGTGGTGCGAAACCACCTAGGAGATAAACATGCCACAACCAGCAAACGTTGACATTTTAGTCAAGAGACGCGTGCGTTCCTACCGTCAAAACTTGCGCCACGCTAACGTTCACGGACTAGTGAATCGTCTACGCGGTCAAGTAATGAGCATTCCAGCTCGTGAGACGCTAGACCTTACTTATAGAGCAGTCGATGCCAATTCGGATGTCGTAACCACAGCCCTCCAAGAGGGACGTGGAACAGGACTTCCAATCGTTCGTGGGCTCAAGCCAGTCGTATCCTTGCCAGAGGCAGTTGCCGGTATTGGTTCTCTCGACTTCCCAGTCGTTATTGGACAAGACCGCTTCCTCAACAAGGCAGATGGTGCGCTTAACGATGACCTTCACCAGGACACTCGTGACGTTCTGACGCCTCTGTTGCCTGACGGCACAACCGGCGTTTAAGTCTAAAAAACACACATCTCCACCTCCTCCCCGGCAGGCC
>TARA_R100001244_G_scaffold20643_2_pt1 | contig 122165 bp, 124 predicted proteins | sample TARA_R100001244 | Tara Oceans TARA_R100001244 (sample SAMEA2621564) | marine metagenome | biome: marine biome (ENVO:00000447); feature: mesopelagic zone (ENVO:00000213); material: "saline water (ENVO:00002010), including plankton (ENVO:xxxxxxxx)" | depth 790 m
TGAAGCGCAGCACCGGATATCGACCATTCGTCTGGCGGAAAACTTCGAAGATCAGGCACGCCTTGAAGAGCTTGCCGAAGAAGCAAAACCGAACCTTCCCAAGTCTGCACAAGGTCTGCATTATCTTCTCGCTTCACCCTTTCGATACGGTCATAAAAGCCCAAGCCGGTTCCGGCGGGCGAATGAGCGTCCTGGTATTTTCTACGCCAGTGAAGCTGAAGCCACAGCGATTGCAGAGACTGCCTATTGGCGACTGCGCTTTTTCAGCCGGTCGCCGGATTTTGTGCCGGGGAACCGGACCAGCGAGCATCTAAGTTTTTCCGTTGCCGTTTCGACCTCTCGCGCTGTTGATCTTTCCAGGCCGCCATTTGACGCGCGGGCATCAGACTGGACGCATCTTGATGACTACAAAGCCTGTCAGGAATTTGCTGATGTGGCTCGCAAAGCAGATGCGCAGCTCATTCGTACAGTTTCGGTGCGTGATCCGGATGCTGGATACAATAGTGCGATATTTGATCCGTCCATATTCGCCGGGAAGACACCGGATTATCGCCAGACTTGGCATTTCCGTTTCGAGCAGGGGCGACTGAACGCCATTGCGGCTTTTCCAGGCGGGGGAAGCTACGCCTTTGACCCGGAGATTTTCGGGCTGCCAAGTTCGCCTGGACACTGATCCCATAATCTCCTGATTGTCGGCGGAACAACTGACCGCTTTTTCTCCCCGCAAGAGAGGCCCTGGACCATCAGGGCTTTGACGCAACCCCGCGAGGACTGCGGCCCGTGTGGTCCGCGCCAGCCTTGTCTCGCGAGGTTCCCCGCCTGCCGGCGGTGCGTCATGCGCCCTGACGGTCCTTTCGGGCTCTAGCGGGATAAAGCGGCAAGGTGCCGCACATCTCCCGCATATCAGGAGAACATAATGGACAATATATTCAAGCAACAACTTGCTGGTCTTGACCTTTCCGGTCTCACGATCAGCCAATCCCCATTCACATCTTCGGATTTTCCAGCTCAGGATGCTATCTCGCAGACACTTGCAGCTGTTTGGTCGGAATTGTTTGCTGTCTTTTCCGATACCGCTCTTGAAGCCGACGCTGAAGATATTGGATGGGGCTTCGTCAATTTGTTCCACCGCGCTGCGCAGCGTAAATCAAAGCAGCTTGACCGTGCCTCCGATGAAGTCCGGGCACTCATCGCATCCGCTGATGGCTCAGAAGTACATACCAGTAACCTGGAAGATCAGATTGAACGCGCGCAAGCGGCAGAAGCTTCCATGGTCGCATTTGAAGAAATGCGCGAGGTGGCAGCAGCGCTCTACCTCGATGAAACGCATAGCTCGTGGAAACCCGTTTCTAGTTCCCGTGCCAATCATGGAGCGATGCTAACCTCTGCCGTCATTCAGGGCCGTGACTTTCTGAAAGCAAGCAGCCAGTCCAGACGCAAAGCGCTGATGCCCGAGGGTACGCCAATCATCTTTGCTGGTGGCCGCACCAAGCAAGACAGCACCGAAGATGCGAAGAGTTTTGCCAACAATGTCTGGGCCACACTCGACAAAGTGCATAACTCTGTTGCTGACATGGTGCTGGTCCATGGCGGAGATGGCAAGGGTGCCGACGGTCTAGCCGCATCCTGGGCTGAGCGTCGCGGCGTCGCGCAGCTTACCTTCTCACTGGATCGCCGACTGGGCGCACGAGCCGGGTTCAAGCGAAACGAGCAAATGCTCAGTCTAAGACCTCGCTATGTGATCGCATTTCCCGGAAACGGAGTGTTGGAACGCCTTGTGATTGAGGCAAAATCACGCCGGATCACTGTCGTTGATCGCCGCGGACCGCTTGGTAAATATCCTAGCTGAGAATGATCGATAGGCTAGTTAACTGGTCCAGTTGTCCGCCATCATCCGGTTGGCGGATATTGGGCCGTAAGCAGGCTATCCGGTATCTGGTTGCTAAGATCACAATTCTGACATTCAGCTTCAGAGCAAGTAGCCGGTATCAACGCAGTAGGCTAAGCCATAGCGATGACCACCAGATTTAGACATCATCGGCCTCCAATTTGCTGAAGCCGCCACCTCCCGATACTGGCGATGTAGGCATCCAGGAGTTTCGATCGTCTGCAAAGCTGTACGAAGATTCACTCCGCAACAAAGTTAGTCGCGAGTTCTATCGCAAAGATCTCGCCAGGTGGCAGAAGCTCTATAAGACGCTTGCAGGCAAGCGTGAGGCGGACTCTGCTGCGGCGTTGCACTTCACCAAGCTTTCGAGGCTTTGCGGGGAACTGCTAGTCGAATACGGGCCGGAGCCCCCGCCAAAGAGGCGACCGCCTAAGAAGGTCCTAGCTGTCCCGCTGACATATCCCGACTTCTCCGACGAGATTACCCACCGCATCCATTTCCTCGAAGGGCCAGGCCTTCGGCGACAACGTGCAATTGCGCTCGCCGCTTACGCGCCTGCAGTCTCTAGACAGACATCGGACCGAGGCCGCGTCCTCATCTCAGTCGGAGTCCGGAAGGCCCAGGTCCGGCTCTATGAGCGGCTGGTTGAAGCGATCGGCGATCTTGCGATGGGTGACTTTTCGGCCGCTGGTTTCGACATCGGCTACGTCATGCGGCCCGATGGCATTCCGCAAGGCCAATCCTGGACCGCCAACCCACTCGATCCTAGCCTACCGATCGCCCAGATTCGGGACGATAACGAGAGATCAAGGGGATACGGTCTCCAGGCACGTCTACTCGGCAATCAATGGAACGGGATCGATGGAACCGGATTGCCAGACGATTTGCCAGACATAAAGGCCGGCCCATGGGATCCCGATCCCCATTGGCAACGCGTACTCGAACTCACCGAGGCGGACCGGCTGGTCGACGCACTTGAATTGGTCGAAGCAATTCCAGGCAGCGAACGGGAGTCGCTATTTGACGAAGTCATCTATTTGAGATTTCTCACCAAGACACTACTCGAAGCGCAGGACATCCGCGTTCTCGCGCGCAAACACGCTAAGAATTCCCTGATATCAGGGCGCTTGCTGGAGGAGTTTGAGGCTTTTCTGGACCATCTCGACGCGCAGTTCGTGCTAGAGCCACCAGTTTTTGAAGAAATGAACAGGTTGCGACCGGATTTTGGGTCTTTGATGTTGCCACCAATGCCCCCCGCTTCGGATTGGTCCGCGTGCCGTCGCCACATCGCGCAATTCGTCAACCCCAGCGGACAGCGCGGTCGAATTTTCTCATGGAACATCGGCGTTGCAGACACTGGTGCCTCCGAATTCTTTGCAAGCTCAATGATTGCTGCCGAGGAGGCATTCCGTAGAGAGCGATCTATCCCGGAGATTGGGCGTGGTTGGGTCTCCGAGGTAGCACTACTCGACCTTGTTCGCTCGATATGGCCGTCAGCGGTCCATCAATGGCGACCAGTTTTCCTCGGCATGCAGTCCGTCGACATCTATGTGCCCGAACTCGGACTCGCGATCGAATATCAGGGTCAGCAGCATTATGAGCCCATAGCGCTCTTTGGCGGACAGGAAGGATTTCAGCTAGCTCGCTCTCGGGACGAAAAGAAACGGACTATCCTGGCGCACCATGGGGTGCCGCTACTAGAATGGCGGTATGATATCCCGATCACTCGGGCTGAACTGGTTTGTCAGCTCGCTGGATTGTCAATTTCCCTCCCAAGCTAAGTGATGTCGCGGTCTTGAAGTCGATCCATGTACGCCGAGCCAAGACTAAGCGCGATCGGCGGCAGTGCCGATTTGTCGGAGTGTGGGCCGATTACGGACTGTCCGGTTTCGCTCGACGATCGGTGCCATCCTGACAGTCCGATACAACTGCCGTGTTATGGATTTGTGAGTAGTTGAAGTATCAACGAGATCGACGCAAATCTAATCGCCCTGCTAGAACACATCAATTTCTCGATCATCAAGCCATGTGGGCACTTCGATATGGGCTGCCTTTGCATGGTTTCCTAAAAACGCCCTGAGACAAGTTACGGAATTGAATATGGATATCAAAACCTCACGTCTTTGAACGTGAAAATCATCAGAAAACTCGTCCATTTCAAATTTGTGCGCAGGTGTTTGCCTTAAGCGACGAACCTCCCTCAACGGAGCCATGATTTCATTTATCAGTTCGGCCTTCTGTGAGCTTCTAACTACCTTCTCCAACCATTCGTTGAGAAGTTTCAACGTACCTCGTGGAGTGACAATCACTTTTCCGTCATTTCGTTCAACCTCATCTTCCAATGGGACCTTCCCTCGAAAAAATTTCCTATTAATATTGTCAGAAAGGATCTTGTCCCAAGTGTGAACAAAATGGTGAAAATTGTCTTTGGATGGGATGGAAAAAGCAGTCACGTCGATGGGTAGTTCGTCGCTCATCGCTTCGCGAAAAAGCTGTATAGAAAACGCTGCCTTACTCATTTCATTAATCAGGCGAATTTCTTCTTGAATCGCATATCTTAAAGAACGATTCTCCCACCAATCTCCTGCAACGCTGGAGTCGAAATATTGCTTGCACATAGGAACGCTCTTTTCGGCTCGAAAACTGTCCCAATATCTTTGATGTTCAGCATTTAGCGTTGAAAGATAGCGATAAAATACAACTAGATGGGGCACTCGATTCTCGCTGAACCCAAGTCCAAATGAATTAATCGAGACCTTATCCCGTTCGAGAAATTCAGGGTCTTCATAATATTTATCTGAAATATACATGTCTCCCATGTAGTCGTGGAATTTAACGACATAGCGTGGGTCGTTGCGATATCTGTCCAGTGCAGCAAGTTGGAATGTTACGAATGAAAGTTGGGATTCGCCCAAGCGATATTGAATAGTCTGCCAATCGAAGAGCGGGCTCCAATTTAATGTAGTCCTTCGTATTCCAATTATTCTCCCCGCCGTTTGCGTATTCATTTGCTCGAAGTATTCCTTTGCATTGAGCTTCAAATTCGGTCGCTGCCAATATCAGAATGTTTCGAAATTCTCCGCCAAAGGAATTCATATTTTTAGGATCAGGATCAACAGTTCGGAAGGCGTTCTCAAGGCGTTCGCTGAGTGACTCTGCTTGCAGCATAGCCGCAGCTTTTTCATGTGGGTAATCATTCGATGGAATTTGGTTGGGGAAATCTCCGGGGTGTTGGTGATTGGGTCTAGCCATACGCCGAAAATATTTGCCGGGTGGAATATTCAACGGCTCAACTATCCACTCTGCTTCGGCAAGATTTTGATGGATTAGTGGAAGTTGTTCCGATGCAGATTCTAGCACAGATTGACCGGGTGAGAGGTTGAAATGACAATTGTCTGTGTTTAGCGCATCCAAGACGCCCATTCGAACTGCCATACCATTGTCGACCATCCAAACCATGGAAGGGCCACCTGTAACTGTTGAACCAAAGGCCTCTTCACTTGCAGTAGGCAAAGGCTCGAAATCCCGCTCAACGGGCTGGCCTAAATCTGTGGCGATAACGATTGTCATGGTGCATCCCTTTTATGGCGTGCTTTTTTACTTTGTATTTCATGGCGGACAATATTGACGGTAATTGCGCCCAACCTCAACAGCAGACCTCAATTACCGCCAAAACCGTCCCTGACTTAAAAGCCATTGGCGCAACGATTATTGTGAAATCGAGCGGTCAATATTGTCGTTTCGACAACCTCCAGTTTCCGCTTTCAGGATAAAGCCGAAGCCGTTGGAACGTCCGAAATGGGGCGCGAAGCGGACATAGGACCTTTGGCGTCCATAGAGCTCTCACCAGATGCGAAGACAAGTGTTGATCGAAACAATTCCGTCTTCGGCACATCTCTATCCAATAAACTAATTCCTATTCGCAACCGATCCCATCATTGTCTCGATCCAAATGCGAACCATATCCGCGTTGACCTCTGCGGATAGGGGCGGCACCTGCTGCCCTTGCCGCTGCACAGTTTGGATAATAATCTGCTTTTGGCTGCGACCGAAACGCCGATGCTCTTGAAGAACCGCCTCCGTGGCAATGCCTACCACCGTTCTTGCGATCATTGTGACAACCATCCGCTGCTGTTCTGCCGCCATGAGCATTTGCAGTTTGAGCAGGAAAAACCAAAACCATCGCAAATAGCGACGAAGATATTAGGCCACTGATCACTATTCGATTTTTTCTGATTGGAAGTTGGTATGTCATTTCGATTTAGGGCAAGCTCGCTGTGCCGACTAATGCGTGGAAGGCATCCAGTCCTTGAGCAAAATAATGCAGTCGAGGAGCGTCGAATGTGGCCATATATAACTCACCTTCAACGATCGCAGCGTGCCCTTCGCCCAATCGCGTCAAATTGTCAGCATCGACATATTCGTATGTGAATTTGACGCTGTCCAACCCCAGAAATTTTGAAGGTTCAGTTGACGTCAGCTTGAATATGCCAATCTGCTTATAAGCGCGATAGGTGCCTTCGAGTAGCTCCGGTATATCAATGAGTAACGTATCTTCTTTCATTTTAGGAAGGGGCTCTCGTTTCTTGTTTCGTTCTTTAACAAGCGGCTTTCCTGGCGCAATTCCTCCATAAAATGTAACATCATTTAGCTGCTCACCATCCAGCGTCCACGTCTCGGCATTTTTCCCGGGCCTAATGCTCAATTTGTTCCAATCCTGCGGCGGGGTGACATGAAGGTCGGACTTGGCAACTTTCACCGTTTTACCTTGCTCCCGATACCCATTTGCCGAAGCAGGGGATGTCATCAGCAGGACGGACAGCGCCAGCACCTTAGCGGCGACAGAAATCCAAGTAGTTTTTCTGATCACTTTGTTTTCTCCTTCGGCAACAGCATGCCAATCATTGGGGCATCAGAGGCATCTGGTTTCAAGTTGAGATATTGCGCCAATGCAGCCTGCCCATCGGTTCGTTGACCAGTTTTCAATTGTGACAATCCTAATCCGCGATAGGCATCTGCCATATCCGGATCCAAAACAATTGCCTCGCGATAGAAATCCACCGCATTCACGAGATCGCGTTGATTACCCCGCAGCCTAAAAAGCTCGCCGCGAGCAAACCAAAGATCGGCTGTCCATCCCTTTTCGGCGAGTGAGTTTATAACATACTCGCTTCCACCAAAATCATTCAGCCGTATTTGATCATTTAAAAACTCAGGTAACCACTTTGAAAGTGCTTCCCGATATCGATCAGCTCCATCATCACGCTGCGCCCCTTCTGGATCAGCTAGATCCGATAAATATTCGGCGCGTTCAGCCTGTGGTGGATGCGAGGCGGTAAAGGCGATCCTGTTAAAACGAGGCTTTTTCAAACCCCTGACCTTCGCGGATGCTTCATACTCCCCCATCAAGTTAAGCCATACTTCTGAAGCAGCTTGGGGCCGCAGTGAACTGCTATTCATGTAGCTTAATCCAAGAAGATCCGCCTCTCTCTCGTTATCCCGACTAAATCGATAGAGGTTACCGTATACAGAGAGTTCCAAATTCTGAAATGATGCGCGCGTTTGATAACTAGGTGACATGCTAGCGAGAAGACTTGCCCAACTTAGTAAATCTGTACCCGACCTTGCCGATTTAAAGCGTTGCAACCCGTGCCGTTTTTCGAAATGTCCAAATTCATGACCCAAAACAGACGCAAGCTCTGCTTCGCTTCGAACTCTTAAAAGCAGACCGCTAAACACCCTCATCGTGCCATTCGGCGACATTGAAGCATTAAAGATCGGTTCTCTGAGAACATAAATGCGGGTGCTTCCGCAGCGGTCTGGGCCAACAGCTTCACATAGAACCTGTTTCAAATAGCTATTTAGCTTTTCGTCTCGGATGACTACTGGTGAGTTGCTTAGTGCTCGCTCGCTTTCGTCATCTTGCCTCCAAAAGCCGATCTCATCGACGCCGTGAGGCTGATAGACACCTTCGTAAGGCGGAGGCATTGGCGGCACCTCTGCAAGAACTGCTGACGAAGTGAGCGCAGCAAATAGAGAGGCAAATCGCATTACGATGCTGCGCATCATTTTTCTTCTTCTTCGGATAGTTCACTTCCAGGAAACTCTTCAAGCAACTGGCTAACGCGCTTTTGTGCCCCGTCAGATTTACGAACGTCGCCGCCCATCGCAAAATCGGCGTTGAGCCATAGCAAATCACCTGTTTTCAGATCAACCAAACCCGCGAAGCCGTGGTGTTCACCGGACGTTACTCCCGCACCGACCGTAAGCATGGCCGCGATTTGAAATATCTTGCGTCCGGTCGAACCATATGCATCTTTGTTATAGATAAACAGTCCGTAGTCCGCCTCTGAAGCCCCGGGCAAGTTGGCTACACCCTTGCCGAGTGACCACTCAAAAACGTCGGCTTTGTTGTCTCTTTTCTTTGTAGGAAGGCGATTGCCTACGAAAAACTGATAGTTGATGACCGAATGGGAAACGGCCGCAAACAACGCCATGTGTTCTTGTAGGTTTTGCGCTTCCATTCCGTATGCCTCAGGCGCTTCAATGACCTGATTACCTAATCCGGTTTGCAATTCAGCCAACGCAATCGCGATGTTTTTCTTCGCTTCCTCTGTCCACTCCGCATTGGGTTCAAACATACCGCCTGTTGATTGAGCGCCAACGTTTACCGATGGACGGAAAACAAGTATTTTCTTTTCACTGTTAGCAGCTAACTCAAAACCTTGTTTGATAGCCGTGCGTTCTTGAGCCATTGCCGGTGACGACATAAGCGATAATGTTAAACACGCTGCAAGCAGACGCGATATAAGATGTTGCATATTACCCCCTGATAGCCTGTCAATTCGCTAGGCTATCAACGGTCATCTGGCAGATTTATGGAATGGTTTCAAATAATAATGATTCAATTTACACAAGACAAACGCTTCATTATTGGATTTCTTAAATAACTATCGCTGAATATTATCAACCGATCAGCTTTTCCCGATGCAAACTAATCATTTGAGTTAGAAGCTTGAGGTAGAAATTCTGCCTCAAGCAATTTGCTGTTTGAACATTCTTTGACCAATCCGCACCCGGTTTTGTGATACCAATCTCAATAATGTTGGTCACAACAGCGGACATGGTTTCCTGATTAACGTAATAAATATTTTTGATCAGAAATTATGAAATGCCAATTTCCAATGGCCGTTCGATGCAATTGATGGATTTTTTGCGGCTGTAAAAAATGCTCATCGATATAACCTTGATAATGCCAATGACCTCGCGGTTCCTGTCCGTCTGATCGGCGAACAGCATGTCATGGAAGATTTGGGAACTATCCCATCGTTTGCGGATTGGGCCCGACTGATAAAACCACAGACCGGGATGATGCGGGGGCAACCAAAGCTTAATGCCGTTGACGCCAATATGGCGGCGTAAGGCTCATTCACGCGCAGCCTGTTTCGTCCTAAGTATTGCCAGTGTTGCAGGCGGGTTCCCAATATATATAACCATCAAGCCAGCTGTTAAACATTCGTGCATCAACCGCGATTGACGGATCCAATACGAGGCTTGTCAGTGTCTCCTGAAGACCAAATCAGCCGTGACCAAATCGGCTTTTTCGCGAACCTTCCTGAACCAGGTCAGCCACATTGCAACCAGCTTTGTTACCGGCCGTGTTGCACCTTTCAGGTGCTGCCCGCACCACCCGGACAAAGCCGGTTTCCCTTCGGTGCAATCCCGCTTCTTCCTGTTTCTAACGGATGTTCGCAAGCCGGAATGGTTCCGGTTTGAAGATTAAATCAGGAGAATACCCATGACAAATATCGTAGTTTTGGTTGGACGTGTCACTCGCGATCCAGAAAGCCGGGAAACAAACAGCGGCACAACGGTTACAAATCTTTCAGTCGTAACCGACCGTCCCGCCCGCAACAGTGAAGGCAAAACCTACAAGGATGAAAAAGGCTTTACGGTCAAAGATGCAGAATTCCACCGCATCACTTGCTTCAATGGCCTGGGCAAAAACGTTGCCCAATATTGCAGCAAGGGCCAGATGGTTTCGATCGAAGGGCGCCTGCACTATACGCAGTGGGAAGATGCCGACAAAATCAAACGCTATGGCTGCGAAATCCTGGCCGACAAGGTGGACTTTCTCACCCGCGGTGCGTCCCAGGATAACAAGGATGCACCCGATATCGATAAATGATCCTTGATCTTCCTCCCGAAGCAATCAGGCCTCGCCGGTTTCCCGGCGGGGCCTTTTTTATGTTCTTGTGCGTGAAGGTTGATGTTAACGCGTTTAAGCGGAACTTCCAATTTTAAGCGCGGCTAATGCCTGCTCTTCATTCATCTTTCCAAGCGCAGTTCCTATGAGCTTGAGGCTCTTTGCGCTAAACGCTTCGATACCGCTTCCCAGGAATATCTGCCCCAGTTCGGTCGCCGCTTTGGTCTCCAGTTCCTGCTGTTTTGTGTCGAGTTTTGCACGTTCGCTTTCAAGCTTTTTGAGCGCTGCAAGCGCACCTGTTTTTCTGGTCATGAGATTTCCTTTTTCTCAGTTTTGACCCCTTGAAACTCCGCAATTGCATATTGCCCCACCTGTAGGAAAACGGTTTCTTGAGGGTATAATATTGGCGTGGGAATAGAAATTGGGGAGGGGTTGCTCACTTGAAGTCCAAGCATGATGCGCGAAGGGCCACCGCGTAAAGGACGACGGGGCCCCACCATTTTACAGCTCCGGCGGCTGCGCCGCCTTGCGCGATAAAATCGTTTCCCCCATCGCCGCTTCGCGGCCGTCTGTTCCAGCCGGTCCTGTGACCCGGTAGCCCTTCACGCATCACCAGACCTTCTGTCAATTTTGGCAAATTTCAGGAGGTAGATATGACACAGGCAATTGATACGGTATTTGATGCACAAAGTTATTTTGCGGCGGTAGAAACAGCGGAACGAAGGGCTCTTCACAGCTTCTTCGATCAGCATGTAGTGGAGGACGATGACCAAGGCTATATAGCTTTGGATGAAGGAGATTATAACGTGCTACCGACATCGGCAATGAACAGAGTTGTCCATACCGTCCACGGGGCGCTGCTGGATGAATTCTGAATGTTAGAAAGGGCAGGGGCCAATCAGGTCTCTGCTCTTTTCATATTGCAGATATTAATCATCAAAAGTCGATTCTGTACAATCATTGAGAAGCTTGCGCTGCTAACGCTCTTGCATACAGATTATTCAAGAATTTCCGTATCAATTCTGGCCATTTGCGACCCGGACTGGTGTCGATATGGGAACACCCAAATGGGTGCATTGAGGGCAGCGGAATTCCCATTCTGCTGCCCTTATTTTGTTCGCGCTTAAGTGCCTGCGGGCGCCTCCGCATCGCGCTCTATGGCCCAAGCCTGAAGGCTTGTTTCACCGAGCCGCTGCCTGCGTCTCGGCCTATCGGTGACGATCGCTGGCGCAAGGGCGGCCCGGGTGGCCCGCTGATGATGAGCGGGATTTTGTAAGGTCGCACTCTTTCCCGCTACGCTCCCCCAGAGTGCGGTTTTATTGCTAACCCGCTGGCACTCTTGCCTCTCTCCTCGCCCGGTGGGCGCTGGCGCACTGCCCCGCGCGCACACCACCGTGCGGCGTCGCGCCGTGCAAGGGTGCCGTTTCTTTTCGGTTACAAAAACTGAGAAGATTTGAAGGACTTCGATCACTGGAGAATAACTACCGAGCTGGGAACAAAAAGGTGCACACCGTACGCAGCTGGCTGCATCGATATTCGTCAACCAGAACAATCTCTTAAGGCTCAAAATCGGAAAATGTAATAAACGGGTTGCTGGCGAGTAACCGTCATTTTGGCAACTCGCACACAACTCGCGTTTCCATAACACTTTGAAATAATATAAAACAATTGTGATTGACTATGAGTTGTTCATGATTTATTCTCATTGGGCTTTCGCAGGGTGAACCAGGTCCTTGAACACCAAGGAACCTGAGTAATGACCAATCATATTCGTCTTCAGACGTTCGTACCTTATCCAGTTGCACGCTGGGTACGTGAACAGGCAAACACGCAAAATGAGAGTGTAAGCATATTCATCCGCGATCTTGTGATGGGAGCGTATCGCGCTCAGGAACTCGATCAGAATGAAGCGCTTAAATCGGATGAAAGAGACCGCGAAACGGTGTTCGCATCGGTCGCACTCGATGCCATTCTTGCTGCCCATCCGGACAATACGCTCCGGCAAAAAACCCATGATGCCTATGGCCGCCGTCTGCAGCGATTAGGGCTCTCTGCACCCTCCAAAAACAGAGGTCAGGATGAAGCGTAATCTCGTCAATTTCACCCGTGGCAGTCAGCTGCTTGGTCACTTCGGTTTCATGTTCGCGAGCGGTCTTAAAGCGCCACTCATTATCGCCGTCATTCTGCTCGCTGGAATATCTTACTGGGAAGTTACAACCACCCTCAGCGAGCACCAAAGATACCTGGTTGGGATGAACATTTATGCTTCATTCTATGGTTTCATGGAGTTCGATCCCGCCAAGCTGATTAACCTCAACACCGGAAACTATTCGGACATTGAAATGGCGATATCGATGGTGAGTTCCTACCCGCCCGTTGAGCATGCTATGGATGCGTTAAAGCGCGCGCTGCAAAACGCTTTGATCATTTCTGCCATTCTTTTTTTGCCTGCTTTCGTTCTGTTTTACTGGGTCGCAGAATATTTTGGTGGCCGGTCCAAAGAGCGCAAGCACGAACGAGGCGCCCAGCTCGTTTCCCTGCCTGAACTTGAGCTTGAAATTTCTCGCCATAATACCGCAAAACAGGCTGGCGAGCTCAAACAGGATATTGGATGGCGCTACCGGTTGGCAGGTCAGAAACAGCTAACTGCCGCCGGTTATTATAAGCCCTCCAAAATTGCCGGGATCACCTATCCCTGGCATCTTGAACAAAGCCACGCGATGCTCATTGGTACGACCGGAACGGGCAAGACCGTCGCGTTGATGGAGATGATCGACGAGGCGCGAAAGAAGGGCCAGCGTGCGGTCATTTTTGATTTAACCGGGGCGTTCATCGAACATTTTTATGATGCCTCGCGCGATGTAATCTTGAACCCGCTTGATGCGCGCTGCCCGCAATGGAGCGTGTTTAATGAGTGCTCCAGCATTGCAGAATTTCATAGCGCCGCTGAAGCCCTTGTCCCGCAGGACGGCGGCGGCAATGACCAGTTCTGGGTGATTGGTGCGCGCTCGGTATTTGTACAGTCCTGCATGCAGCTCTTGAAGGCAGACACACCGACCAATCAGGCGCTGGCTGACAAGCTGATTACGGCCGATCTTTCCGATGTCCACAAGCTCCTTAAAGGCACCGTAGCAGAGCAACTATCTGCACCCCGCGCAGCACGGATGGCGACCTCAATTCGCGCTGTGCTAAACTCCAATGCAGAGGCGTTGATGCTGCTTCCCAAGCACGGTGATCAATTTTCGATACGCGACTGGATCAAGGGTGAATGCGCGCCAGGCGGAATCATTTTTGTATCCGCGCGCTATGTCGATATGAGCATCTGTTCCAAGCTGCTGACGCTTTGGATGGATACGGCGATGAATACGCTGATGTCGATGAACCGGACGTCCGACTTGCGTGTGTGGTTTATGATCGACGAACTGGGCGCACTGCACCGGCTCCCCGCGCTTGAAAAAGGCCTCCAGACGGCCCGCAATTTTGGCGGGGCCATCGTTACCGGCATCCATGCTTTTGCCAAGCTCAAAGAGGTCTATGGGGAAAATATGGCGATGACATTATCGTCACTAGCGCGAACAAAATTGATCCTCTCAACCGCCGACAGGGAAACGGCAACTTGGTGTTCCGATTTTATCGGTCACCGGCAGATACGCGACATGGAGGAAGGTTATAGCTATGGCTATAACAATGCCCGCGATGCTGTGAGTATGACGCCCAGACGGCAGATAGAACAGCTTCTGCTCCCGGATCAATTCATGAACCTGCCAAGCCTCAATGGCTATATCAAATTCCCTGACGGATTTCCCGCTGCGCCGGTAAAACTGGTACCTAGAACATGGGAACATCGCGCCGATGGATTTATCGCCCGAGCATTTGATGAAGCCGATCACCAGAAGCAACCAGACCGGCTTACTCCAGATGAAGATGCGGCCACAAAGGATACTCAAAGTGACGGGGAGAAAGTGGCACCCGCTGACGATGATGAAGGCGGCAAGCAGGGCGCGGGCAATCAGAAGGAATTCGTCTTTGAGAGCAAATCCAGAGATCCCGAAAAAGAAACGCGGGATGACGAGGCGCCCAAAAACCCGGACTTGCAAAACGCGGTTTCCGATGCGGATAAGCCCGACAAGAAAATCGACGACGAAACCGATATCTCATCGCCAGAGACACACGCTGCTAATAAGGAGCGTTCGGATGTCGACGCGTCCCCCGAACCTTCGAACAATACGAAAATCCTAAGCGATCCCGCACGCGATCCTGGCCGGGATCTGCGCGAAGGAGCGGTTCGCGATGAACCCGATCATGATATTGGCGAATATGGTTTTTAGATATGGCGCGCTGTGATGCTCGCGGACCGGATATTATCTGATGCTTTCGGTTGCCAATGTTCGTTCTGCTGGCGGCGCTGCCACCTATTTTGCAGCGGATAACTACTACACCCGCGCTGACGCGGATCGCTCCGGCGAGTGGCTTGGGCAAGGGGCAGAAAGACTTGGCCTAAAAGGCCAGGTTGAATCGCCAGCCTTCGAGGCTTTACTCCGCGGCGAGTTGCCAAACGGCGAACGCGTTGGCAGCGAAAAACAGTTCCACCGCGCCGGGACCGATCTTACTTTCTCGCTTCCCAAAAGCTGGTCGCTGCTCGCGCTTGTTGGCGGGGACAAACGGATCATTGATGCGTATCGGACTGCGGTTACGCAAACACTTGAGTGGGCCGAGAAAAACGCGGCAGAAACAAGGCTCGCCTCGCGCGGAAAAATTAAAGCAATGAGCACCGGCAATCTCGCCATCGGTCTGTTCCAGCATGATACCAATCGCAACCAGGAACCCAATGTCCATTTTCATGCGGTGATTGCCAATGTGACGCAGGGAAAAGACGACAAGTGGCGCGCGCTTCATAATGACAAACTGTGGTCTATGAATACGCTGCTCAATAGCATGACCATGGCGCGGTTTAGATTGGAAGCCGAAAAACTCGGCTATGAACCCGCGCGCCAAAGCAAGCATGGAAATTTTGAAGCCTCCGGTATCTCACGCGAAGCGATTATGGCCTTTTCTACGCGGCGTCAGGAGGTTCTCGACGCGCGCAGAGGGCCAGGGCTAGAAGCCGGCAAGATCGCGGCGCTGGCAACCCGCGCGTCCAAAGAGGCGATCAAGGACAGGGGTGTTTTATCTGCTACATGGCGAGAGGCGGCAGATGCGATAGACCTTGACCTTGACGGGCTGGTTAAAAACGCAAAAACCCGCGCTGCGGATCTTGGTAAGGATGACAATGCCAATCTCTCTCCATTGCAGCGGGGAATGAACTTTCTGCGCGCCTTTGCCGAAAAAATCCATGGCCGCGTATCTGCAATCTCCGATGATCCGTTGGTACCAAAGCATATCCTTAAAAGAAGCCGCGAGGAAATTGCCGCAGCGCAGGCTACTGCTTCGGCCATACGCCATCTCGGCCAGCGCGAAGCCGCTTTTCGCATGACTGATGTCTATAAGGCGGCGCTGGATTTTGGTTTACCAACAACGATTTCTCATGTCGAAAACCGCGTAAACAGGCTGGTGAAAGCAGGCGATCTGGTTCGCGGGCGCGGGAAAGACAGGGATTATCTCACCACCCGCGACGCTCTGCAAACCGAACAGCGGATCATTGATCAGGTCGAAGCGGGCAGGGGCAAGACCGAGGCGTTTATGTTGCCTGGTGCTGCGGCAGAACAATTGCAGGCTGTTGCAGGCCTGAACTTTGGTATGACCCTCAATTCAGGTCAGGAAGCTGCCGGCAGGCTTATATTGTCATCGAGCAACCGCATTCTCGCCGTTCAGGGCATTGCAGGGGCAGGCAAAAGCAGTCTTTTGAAACCGGTTTCTCAGCTGCTGGCAGAAGACGGCAAGACGGTGCTGGGTTTGGCTGTACAAAATACGCTCGTCCAGATGCTCGAACGCGATACCGGAATCAATTCGATGACGCTCGCGCGGTTTGTCGGCAATCATAAGAAGCTCTTAACAGACAGCCCCGACAAAAAAGCACTAGCGGAGGCCAGAGCGGCCATGAAAAATCATGTCCTGGTGCTCGACGAAGCCTCAATGGTTTCCAATGTCGAAAAAGAAAAGCTCGTCCGGCTTGCCAACTTGCTGGAGGTGGAACGTCTCGTGATGATCGGTGATAAAAAGCAGCTCGGCGCGGTTGATGCGGGCAAGCCCTTTGCGCTGGTCCAATCTGCGGGCATTGATACCGCAAAAATGATTACAAACCTGCGCGCCCGCGATAAGACACTCCGTCGCGCGCAATATTCAGCTCAGGCTGGCGATGTCGGCGAAGCTATGTCGTACCTGAAGGATCATATTGTTGAAACCAAGGAAGACAGTGCTATCGTCGCTGCAGAACGCTGGCTGGCCTTGCCGCCCGGGGAGCGCAAAACCACGGCAATCTATGCGTCAGGTCGGGCGCTTCGCACGGCGGTGAATTCAGCGGTGCAGACGGGACTGCGCGAAAATAACGAGCTTGGAAAACGCGGCCTCAAGTTGGAGACCTACAACCGCGTTAACAGCACGCGCGAAGAGCTGCGCCATGTGAGCATCTATCAGCCGGGCATGATGGTGGAATTCAAGACTGCGAACCGCAGCCAGCGCATTGGCAAGGGGCAATATGATGTGATTGCGGTCGACGAACGCGGCAAGCATATCATGCTGCGGGATCGGAAAGGCAAAAAACGCCGGTTTGAATTTGGTAAGCTAAGGGCAGTCACAAACGAAGACCAGATCGCGCTCTATGAAAAGAAGCAGCTCGATATCTATGCCGGTGACAAGATCCGCTGGACCGACAGCGATCATAAACGCGGTCTTTTCAATGCGGACCAGGCGAAAATTGTTGATATTGATAAAACCCATGTAACATTGCGCACATCTGCCGGAATGGATCATCGTCTTGGCCGTGACGATCCGATGCTAAAGCGCATTGATCTGGCTTATGCGCTCAATGCCCACATGGCGCAGGGATTGACCGCAGATCGCGGTATAGCGGTGATGGATAGCCGCGAGCGCAATCTTTCCAACAAACAGACCTTTCTGGTCACGATCACGCGGCTGCGCGATAATTTGACGCTGATTGTCGACAATCGCGAGAAATTGGAAACTGCGGTTGAACGAAATGACGGCGCGAAGACATCCGCTTTGGAGGTGACAAAACGTCTTGGCAAAGCGGCAGCGCGAGGGCTTTCAATTGGCAAGGGACTGGAAAAAGCGACCCAGAAAGAGCAACTCGAACTGGCCAAGGAACACAGCAAGCCGCTCGATATGGGAATCTAGGAAAGTATCAGTAGTTAGAATTCAAAGCGCCCGGCCGAACCAGAGAACGCGGCCAGCAATATGGATCGTGCTGCGGTCAACATCATTCCATGTCGGATAGGTTGGATTGTCGCTGGTAATGGTTACAAACTTACTATCCGGACGCAGCGCAATCCGTTTGACCATAAGCGTGTCATCCACCCGGACCACATAGATACCGTCTCGCAGCCGCGAGCCATGATCCGACGCATCAACCAATACATCATCGCCGTCAGAGAGCGTTGGCTCCATGGAATCACCAATTACGCGGATAACCGAAAGACTGGCACCTTTGGCGGGCGTGAGCTTACGCAGCCAGCGTTCATCAAAAGAAAACCGTGTCGTCCGGTCTTCACTTGTTGCCAGCGCGCCGTGACCTGCAGAAGCATTGACGTCCAGGACTGGGACTTCGACCATGCCGTCGTTGTCCGTCGAGGGAGGCCCGCCCAAAACTTGTTCATCAACTCCGTAAAAACTGGCAAGCGCCCGTCTGTCATCAGGGTCGAGTTTGCGTGGGCTTCCGCGTTTAATGAACTGCTGGATATAGGCCGGATTGCGCCCGAGCATTTTTGACAGGCCAGAATAATCGTCCCCGTTTTGGCGGATCAGGCGTTCCAGTGTTTCTCTTACATCATCCATCTTTTGTGCCTTTCGAACCCGTGGGTAGGATTTATCCTAGACAATATGCAATCTTCCTACTAGGAACAAAACAAGAACACAAGTGATTTATGATTCGAGGTGGCTGATGAAATTGCTGGAACGCATCGAAAAACATTTGAAGGAAACCCACATGTCGCCGTCGCGGTTCGGCAGAAGGGCGGTGGGGGATCCGAGGTTTGTCATGGACTTGCGGGCGGGGAGGAAGCCGAGGCTGAGGACGTTGAGGAAGGTGGAGAGTTATTTGCAGAAGCAAGCGGCATTTCAGCTTAAGAATAAATCTACCTGATGCGGGCTGTTGGCAAAAATGGGGCAAAATAGGCATGCTGTCGTCTCATCTTTGGAAGATCAACCTCAAGGACAGAATTATGTCAATTTATTATGAAAAATTTTTTATTTAAGAAATAACAAGAGTGCTTATAGTATTTTCCATGGGTGACTTGTTTGATCATGAAATAAATATTCGCACCCCAGCTTTGGTGGAAATTGAAGGCAGATTTGGCAAATGCAAATTTGAAAAATTTGCAAGGCTTGAAACCGAAGAAAAAGTTCAGATTTCAACTTTTGCTCAGCGAACAAATTCAGGGTTTAAAGTAACGCTCGCGGGTGTCGGTCCTACAGTAATTTTGCCAAAGAACACAGCTGCAGAGTTAGATGGGCATGCCTTGCTTGTTGCTGATGGCGTAACGAAAGAAGCGGAATTGACGGCATCTGGTGCCGTAGATTCAATGCGCTGGTTGCGCCCGAAACCTCGGAAAATTGCCGATTTGGATTTGCCGACTGCCGAGCGCATATGTGATAAAGTGCGGTCAAGTTGGGAAGGCTCTTTTTCCTTCAGCGAAGAAGTCCGAGACGATGAAGGGCAAATCATCAATCCTGGTTTGCGTCCACCCCAGGTCGGTGCCTTACATGCCACGCTGGCACATTGGAGCGTCACCGAGCGACCGGCTACTATTGTGATGCCGACCGGAACTGGCAAAACGGAAACCATGCTCGCATTGCTAACTGCAGTTGGGATAAAGCGTCTTCTAGTTGTTGTACCCAATGCAGCATTGCGCGATCAAATTGCTGACAAATTTAAGACGCTGGGAATTCTCAAGGAAGCTGGCGTGTTAAAAGAAAGCGCTGAAACACCAGTCGTGGCGGTTTTGGAAGGCAGGCCGACTTCTTTGCAAGAGGTAAACGATATTTTTTCGCGAGCGAATGTGGTTGTCACAACAATGCAGGTTGCTGGACAATGTGAACCAGAAATTCAAGAAAAGATGGCTGAGCTGAGCTCGCATCTGTTTATCGATGAAGCCCATCATATAGCTGCAAGAACTTGGCAGTTGTTCAAAGCAAAGTTCAAAGATCGTGTTGTGGTGCAATTTACAGCCACCCCGTTCCGAACAGATGGAAAACGCGTCGACGGCAAATTCATATATGTCTATCCCTTGGCCAAGGCGCAGAATGAGGGCTATTTTAGACCGATAAACTTCCAAGCCGTGCAAGGATTACAGGAGAAGGAAGCTGATAAAGAGATTGTAAAACGCGTCGGTGCACAACTGCGCCGCGACATAGATAATGGCTTCGATCATTTGGTGATGGCGCGCGCCAAAAGTATAACAAGGGCCAATGAAATCGTGGCTCTGTATCAACAAAGTTTGGGAGAGTTTAAACCTGTTCTCATTCACTCTCAGATGAAAAAAAGTTTGAAGAACGAGGCTTTGGCCCGCCTTCACAATCGCGATAGCCGAATTATCGTCTGCGTTGATATGCTCGGCGAGGGATTTGATCTACCTCAGCTTAAAATTTCTGGGCTTCACGATAGGCACAAAAGTGTCGCAATCACCTTACAGTTCACCGGCAGATTTACTCGAGACAGCAAAGGTATTGGTGAAGCAACAGTCATTGCCAACATTGAGCAATCGGAGATCGATGAGTCACTGCGCTCACTATATGCTGAAGACGCAGATTGGAACTTTCTGCTGAATGTGCTGAGTGAAAATCGGACAGGACGGCAGCTAAAAAGAGCTGCTATCATGGATGGGTTCGGTGATAGTCTAGAAGGTATTCCGCTCCAAACACTTCAGCCCAAAATGAATACTATCGTCTATCGCACTGAATGTGATGAATGGAGACCTCAGGAAATTGAGGCGGCATTGCCCCTCGCATCGGTTCAGGCCGGGCCGGTGATAAATGATGAAGAACGAATTGCGATTTTCGTGACACGAGAGGATATTCCTGTTCGCTGGAGTTCCACTAAAGAAGTGACAAACGTGGAGTGGAACCTGTTTATGATCCACTGGGATAGCGAAACAAAGTTACTTTACGTAAACAGTTCCAAATCTAAAGAGCTTCACGAAAAATTGGCAAAGTCGATATGCGGCGAACAGGTCTCGAGGATAATGGGTGAACCTGTCTACCGTGTCCTTGATGGCATGAGTAGACTGATGTTGATGAACTTGGGGCTCAGCAGCACCCTTGGCCGACAAGTTCGATACACGATGTTTGTTGGTTCTGATATTACATCTCAGATTTCTGATCAGCAGTTCTCTACAAAACGCAAATCCAATATTTTTGGCATTGGCTACAAGGGAGAAGGAAAAGAGAATATTGGTTGTTCTGCAAAGGGAAAATTCTGGTCGATGCAATCCGCCACAGATTTCAGCGAATGGCTCGAATGGTGTCGCTCTATTGGCGCGAAGATTACCGATAACTCGATAAGGACCGATTCATTCGTACGGAATTTGGTGAAACAAACTCAAATCAGTGAAAGACCGAAAGACAAGCCAGTGCTGGCCGTTCATTGGCCCGAGACTTTCCTGATTGATGTTGAAGAACGAATGTCTCTTCGTTTTGGCGACAGTGATTGGGTTGGGTTTTTCGAGTGTGAAATTGAAACTGGGGAACACGATTCAGATGGACCGATAAGATTCACCGTTGGCACGGATGATTACACTTCAACATTCGAGATTAGCTTGTCGGCTGAGAAGGCTGAATATAAACAAGTGGATGGGCCGCTCGTGATGTTTAAGAAGGGCAGTGAAAGACCGCTATCAGAGGTATTTGCAGATGATCCTCCGCACATTTATTTTGCCGATGGGGATTTCCTTATCTTCAATGAGCTATTTAGCCTACCTGTTCGCGAAGACCGACAAGCGTTTGACAAAACCAAGATTGAGACTCGCGATTGGGATGGTGTAGATATCAAATCGGAATCTCAAGGCCATGAGAAAAAAGCAGATTCGATACAAAGAAGAATGATAGAGACGTTACTTGCCTCTGACGAAGAATATGAGGTGATTTTTGATGACGATGGTACGGGTGAAATTGCTGATATTGTTGCCCTTCGCGAAACCGATAACGGGCTACACGTTGATCTGTTTCACTTGAAATATTCGGGCGGAGATGCACCTGGATGCCGCGTTGGTGACCTTTATGAGGTTTGCGGACAGGCTCAAAAATCAATCCGGTGGATGGAGTATCCCGTTCGAATTCTTAAACGTATGAGGAAACGGGAAAAAGACAGGATACAAGCAGGCTTACCTTCGCGCTTTGAGAAAGGAGGTGCGGATCAAATTCGCAAATATATTGCTGATTGGAAATCAATGGATCGAAGTTATCGTGTATGGGTCGTGCAACCGGGTTTATCGAAGGGTAAAGTTGCGCCAAAGCAACTCGATCTACTTGCAGCGACGGAAAATTTTCTCATGGAAACTTATAGTGTCAAATTGAACGTTATAGCTAGCGCATAGCGCGCGGCGTAGTGCTCCTTAGAGGACGGCGCTGGACGGGTATTGAGGAGGGAAGTTAAAGAAGGTGGAAGATCATTTGTCAAATATCGACAGTAAGGCGCACAGATCAAGTCCAAGAGCTGCCCGGAAAAGTCGACCTAATTCTATTCAACCGATTGACCGAGTTGTATTGTCCAATTGTCGCTTTACGCTCTGTTGCTAGTTAATGTTTAGGGATGGATTCTTGATATGAAGGAATTGGGCGGTCTTGCGAACTTGAGATCGAGCACCGTTTCTGATCGGTACATTTTTGCCAATGATGAAGGTCGGTTTTTTGCCGGCCAACATGATTTGTTGAGCCGCATCGATAGTAATGAACTATCTGATCGGGAATTTGCGTTTCTTCAAGAGCGCTTCTTTTTGAAGAATAGTCAGTTGGAAAAACACGCGTCGCTTTTTGCGCGGGCACGACGCAAGACGGGCGTTGAGGGTATGGAATACCTTATACTGGTTCCGACGCTGCGGTGTAACCTCGCATGCAGCTATTGTCAGGTTTCGCGTGCCAATGAAAATGCCGAAGGTTATGATTGGGATGCCGCAACACTAGAGCATGTGACTGACCTGATTAGGCAATTTTCAGCGCGATCGCTCAAGATCGAGTTTCAAGGCGGCGAACCAACATTGAGGCCAGATCTAATAAGGGCGATACTCGACGCTGGTTCACACATACCCGACATGACTGCCGTGATATGCACCAATTTGCAACGACTTGACGAAGAAATATTGGGAATCTTTAACAAAGAAAATGTCCAGATCAGCACTTCCTTGGATGGCTCACTTGCGACGCACCAGTCGCAACGAACCAAGGACATGGGTTTAACCTCTGAATTTGAAAAGAACCTCAACCTGCTGTTGGATCGATATGGATCGGAAAAAATATCTGCACTTCCGACGGTGGATCCGACAAACCTACCGGTCGCTGAAGAACTGATAGAGGCCTTTGTTGCTCGCGGGTTTCGGAGCATCTATTTGCGTCCGATTAATTTTCAAGGGTTCGCTCGGAAGCAGCATCCAGACTCGGTTGATCACACGGAAGCGTGGCGGGCCTATTACGAGAAGTTTATCTACCACCTCATCGAGCGCAATTGGGCCAACCAGAGTGAGGTCGTTGAAGAAACATATTTTAGCCAAATATTGAGCCGCATATTTCGACCGGGACAAGATCGACACGTCGATTTGCGTAACCCAAACCCAATTGGTGTTGATTATGTAGTGGTTGATTTTGATGGCAAAGTCTATCCAACCGATGAGGCTAGGATGCTAACTCGATCGGGAATCATCGATCTTTCTATTGGAGATATCGAGACGGGATGGGACACTCCCGAACGCCAAACTCTGCACGATGTGTCAACAAATGAACATGATCCGGTGTGCCAAAAATGTGTTTATCAACCATATTGTGGTCGAGACATTGTCGATGATATTTCGCGATATGGTCGAATTGACGTTCCGCGGGATGAGACATATTTTTGTCAACGCCATCTCGCGATTTTCGATTTGGCATTTTCATTGATTTATTCGAAAGATGAGTCTGTGCAATATTCTCTTCGGCATTGGCTGGGATTGAGTGGAGCCGAAATCACCCTGGGCGAAACGTTATGATCCCGCTTACTCTGCCAGCGCTATCTGATGCAGAAAAGCCATTCGTCACGCGACTAAGGATTGTGCCTTCGGATCAAGAAAGCGATAGTTGTTGTATTGAGCAAGCCGAAAACCAATTGCTATTCAGCGGTGAACATGGCTTGTTTCAAGTATCAGGATCGAAGGCTGACGCTCTCGATGGTGACATAGTAATCGTTACGCCAGCTGAGAACAAAGTCGAGCGCATAATCCGGAGCGGTTCCGCGCAGAATTCACTGCTGGTTACGGAACGCTGTGATCAACTTTGTGTGATGTGTTCGCAGCCGCCGAAGAAAACTCATTTCGATCGATTTGAATTATTTACCCAAGCAGCGTTGCTGGCGGAAAATGGGATAACGATCGGTATCACTGGCGGAGAGCCAACTCTTTACAAGGATTCCGTATTCAATCTCATTCGAACGGTTTTTGAGACTCGTCCAGATTTGAATTTTCATATCCTCACAAATGGACAGCATTTTCAAGAAAGTGATCTAGAAACATTGCGAAATCCCTGGTTTCGTAATGTAGTTTGGGGAATTCCTCTATATTCACATATTGCGGAAACCCATGATGAAATCGTTGCAAAAAAAGGAGCCTTCGATCGACTTCATGAGTCGCTGAACTACCTACTACTGTCTGGAGCACGGCTCGAACTCAGAACCGTCATATTGCAATCCAATCTGGACTCGTTTCCAGGTCTTGCGAAACACATTACTGGAATTCTTCATTTCGTAGAGCAATGGTCCATCATGCAGCTCGAAAATATCGGCTTTACGAGGAATAGATGGGATTCGCTCTACGTTGATTTGCGTAATGACTTCAAATCAATCGCGAGTGCACTCGACATCGCGACCTTGTTCGGAGTAAATTCAAAACTCTTCAATGTACCTTTATGCCATTTATCAGAATTTCATCGCAATTTTGCCGTCAATTCTATATCTGACTGGAAGCAGCGATTTGGGGAACGGTGTAGCATGTGCAGTAAAATCGATGATTGCAGCGGTTTTTTCGAATGGCATCCACCTGAATTCCTTGAACAAGTGACACCCATATGAGCAAACGCAGGTTTTTGATCTCGTCGCTCGCAATGGCTGGTATTCTACCACTCCCTCCTGCTCATTCTGCCGATAGAAATGAGCGAGCGAACGCGGGCCCAGACCCCGATGATGATGCAATAATCAAACGGTTTGCTCAAGAGCACTCATTTGAATTGGCTCAACATCGTTCGCATTCGAGCCATGCTTCTCACAGCAGCCATCGATCAGGAGCGAGTGGAAGGACCCGATCACCAGTCTATACACCGCCACCTGTGCGAAAACCGAAGGTAACGAAGCCTTCGCGAAATACTCGCAGTACACCGCCAAGTTCAGTACTCCCGCAATCCCCAGCGATCGCTCCAAACAAGTTTTTTCAACCTCAGGATGATAAAATCAAGAACATCGTCCGACGTGTGCAAATGGGCTTAAAATCCTATGGCTATTACACCGGAGCGATTGATGGAATCGCAGGAAAAGGAACACGGGGAGCATTGAGACAATTTCAGACAGATTTTAATCTCAAGGTTACGGGTACAATAACTCCAGAGGTTTTGGATGCTTTCAAGATTGTCGCTGAATAAAGTTCTCGGTTGTCTGCTTATTTTAATTATCGGCGTTGGATTAGGTTGGCTGTCTCTTCCTGTTTGGCGGCAGATTTTGATGCAGTATCATCAAACCGACTATGGCACGTTGGTAGAGAAATGTGATGTAGCTATGCGCGACCACCTTCAAGCGAAGCAAGGAGTTGAAAAAAGCAATTCCGAAGAGAATGAAAGCCATCTCTATTCAGCGGAAGTTGGACTGTTGGTTTGCCAGGACTATGATTTGTATCAAAAAAACTTGATGCAATGGGGTCTACGCGAAAATGAACTTGCAAAGATGCGGCTTCTAGCGATCGAAGCCCAAAGTTCCGATTTGGAGGAAGTGGTCTCTACGCATGAAATCCGTTTCTAGATTATTCCTATCGTTATTCTTACTGACGGCTACAAATGCCTGTACCGAAAACCAAGGCGCTAGTGAAGAGGTCCCCAATTCTCCCGCCGCTACAGACAACCTTCGGATTGAAACACTCCGACGTGCCGCGAAGAAAAATGGTCTGCTTCCAGTCTCGGAGATGCAGTCGCCTGGCGAACCCCATAAACAGAAGATTGGAGGTGAATTATTTGCATCCAAAAGCCTTAGTTTAAACGGTCAGATCTCTTGCCAAGATTGCCACCTCGACAAATTTGGATCCACCGACGGATTGCCGAATGCCGTTGGGGCCGGTGCTACTGGCGAAGGTATCGCGAGATTGAAGAGTGGTGGTCAAATTGTACCGCGTAACGTTTTGCCGCTGTGGGGGCGAGGGGGACCTGGATTTGATACGTTTTTCTGGGATGGAAAAGTCCAGAAAGCAGAAGGGAAGGTTTTAAGCCAATTTGGAACGATGGCACCTTCGGATGATCCGTTGGTTGTCGCTGTACACCTGCCGTTCGTCGAACTTCGCGAGATGATTTCGGATAATCCTTCTGTAAGAGATACGCTTGTCAAAGAAGACGTAGGCGCAGCTGAGTATGTTTACACAAATCTGACCGAAAGAGTGCAGCGAGATCCAAAACTGGGAACTCGATTGGCAAAGGCGTATCAAAAGCCGGTAGATCAGATAAGTTTTGGCGATATTGGCGACTCTATTGCGCAGTTCATACGTCATAATTTTCGGATTCAGAAGACGAGATTTCATAAATTTGTTTTCAATAGCGGTCCAATTTCAGACAGCGAATTGCGGGGCGGTATCTTATTCTATGGAAGGGGTCGTTGTTCTGCTTGCCACACCGGCCCCTATTTTTCCGACTTCGAATTTCATTCAATTCCTATGCCTCAGCTCGGTTTCGGCAAAAATGGGTTTGGAAATGATGAAGGCAGATACAATGTAACCTTCGATCCAGCTGATCGCTATCTTTTTAGAACTCCGCCTCTCTACAATGCAACGAAAACAGGTCCTTATGGACATTCTGGTTCCGAGGTAACATTGGAGTCATCGATCATAGCGCATTTTGATCCTCTGCGAGGTTTGGACCCAGATGAGCTTTCAGTTGAACAACGGACGATTTTCTATATCAGATTGAAAGCTTCTCCATCTGACAAAATTCCTGCTGCTCTTTCGGATCGCGAAGTTTCAGATTTGGTGGCATTTATCTCAATGCTAGACTTCTAGAACAATGCCCTGATCAAATTCCAAAGCGGCCAACCCACTATCATCCAGCCAAAGAAAACCACTTCCAAAGCTAGAACAATCTCGCCGAACTTCGATTGAGGCGACGAACGATCATCCACCGCAATGATGACCTTTCCAATATTTGTTCCATCGTAGTGCCCAACCGCCTTTAGTCATCGCACACGAAAGATCACCAGATTTCGGCGATATACACCAGGCGGCGGTTCGTGAACCGCCTGCGCCACCGACAGAACGGCAACTCATCTTGGGGCCGGACACTAGAATATGCCCCTCTCTCGACCTTCCAGTAGGTTTTCCAACTAGTTTCACCAGCGCATCCCTTGCAGAAACGGCGCTAGCCTTAGGGCACGGATGACCATCCGAACATGATCCGTCCATTTCACGCGCCGCGATACCGGATAAGCGCACCCTTGGTCCCTCTGCACACCAAATTGGCCCATCACCGTCCCAGACACGGGTGGGCGTACATTCAAAGGATTCGCCAGCAGCGACGATGCTTGCGCCAAATATCAGCAATTCAATCAATTCCAGGTGTCTCCGTCGCGGTGATCAATGATAGGTAAGTTTCTGGATAATGAGGCGTTCGATCGCAAACTCAAGCCTCATTTTGTTGTTGGCCGCTTTTGCACAGTGTTTTTCAAAATGACTATCCGCTCGATTTCGGCTATGTTGAAGAGAAGAGGGGGCTTGGTCATTGTTGAACCAAGAACTTGGAGTAGGAAAAATGACCGAGGATGAAAAACCACAATCTGGCGATCAGCAAAACTGGCCTGGCCTGTCTGAAGTCGACAAGGCCCTCGCAGAAAACCGGCTCACAGCTTATACTTGGAAAAAGACCTGGGCGGATCCATGGGGACGTTTGAAATTGATTTTGGTGTTCGCAGCGTTGGCGGCGTTTTTGATCTTCGTACTTATCGATGAAAGCTTGATCACGTTCTAGCTACTTCCATTCTTTGATATCGTCCGCTGCTTTCTCGCTCGCACCGCGAGCGTTCCGCGTCTTTTGTTTCATCGCATCATTAACGGTGCCTACTCGTGTCCTTCCGCGTGACTGAACACCGGCCACTTCATCCCGGATTACACCGACATCTGGGGCCGCACCGATCAACCCTGATCCCCCGCCGCCTATTGAAACACTTCCGCGAACATGCGAGGCACTACCTATATTTGGTCTTTGGACCGGCGTGAACTCCGGCAGTGTCAGCTTATCTTCGATATCGTCGTGCAGACTATCCGCATACCCAGCCACAAATCTGGTTTGCAGTTCCTGACCTTCGGCGCTCAGCTGGAAATCGATATCATCAAACCGCGCATTGCCATAAAAATCGCGGTTGGACTCCATTTCGGCCATTCCCCATTCTCGATATGCTTGACTGAGGTTGAGCGATCCAGCGGCGCTGTTGCTTTCATACCAGGTGGCTTGATCTTCCAACCGGCTGGCTAATTCTTCCGCGCGTCTGGCTTCGACTGTGTAACTTTGTGCTTCGGTCAACGATGAAGTCATACCCGATGCGCTGCTTGAAACTGCCGAACTGCTACTGGAACTTACGCTTCGCACAAATCCATCACGGGTATTGGACCAATTCCGACTGTCGGAGATCTGATTCATGCTGCCCATAATCCGGTTACGATCCTCCGACGCAATTCCGATGTCACTGTCTGTCCAAGCCTTATTTCTTCCGCCTTTAACTCCAAGTGCCGCACTTCCCGCTCCTTTTTCTCCTTTTACACCCAAGGAGCCCTCGCCGTTCAGGAACCAAGATACGCTGATGTCATCAGATGCCCTCCGCGACAGTCCATACTGCTGCTGCAGGTTCCGTGATGCTGAATCCACCTCGCTAAATGCTTTGTTTACACTGTTGCTCTCGTTGGTTCCCACGGCGGTTTCAGAAGATGAGCCCTGGCTATAGGTATTTCTGAGCTCGTTAAATCGTGTGACCGCCGAGCTGGTTGATTGCTGGGCAAGATTAGAGAATGTTTCGCTCTGTGATCGGCTATTGGAAGCGAGTGTCGACAGTCGGGAAGTAAAATCCTGACCCAGTGTTGGTGTGAATGGATAAGCAGAGTTCGGTACCTGGTCAAAACTGTTGTCGGGGAAACTGGTGGTTTGCGTTCCGCTTGCGCTAAACCCGCGTGTCTGTGCCGCGCCATAGGAAATGTTCGGAGCAATGGAGCCTTGCGCAAATTGTTTTGAGAACACGCTCGAATTTTCAATATTACTATTGCCCAGCGACACATTGCCAGTGCTGGCTTCGCGCGCCGCTTCTTCGGCGGCATTTTGCGATGGATTCAAATAGGACGTGGCTTGCCCAGATATCGCCAGCGCACCTCTTGCAATACCGCCTGCCAGAAACGGAATCGAAGCCACCAGATATCCAGCCAGCACGCCGATATCATTGTTGACGTCCACCATCCCGGAAAAGTTTGCGAGGCTAAGCCCGGTGCCGCCTGCAGCGCCGCCAACATCAGAAGCACCTTTGAACATCAGGATCATGTGCAAGATAACGAACAGCGGACCCCATGCCGCGAGATAAAAAAATCCCGTGATATAGCCTCGCAGTACCAATGGTCCGGTCTTTGGCATCAGGAAGAGCGGGAACAACACAGGAAACAGCGCATAGAAGACCACAGTCAGCACGATGTTTAATATCGGCACCCATTTCATGGCATTGTGGGCAATCGATGAATAGGTTCTTTCGGTCTGGATATCGGCGCGGGTCTGGGCAAACACGTCCACGCTGGATGTCCCGCTGGAACCCGCCATGCCGTGCATCGCCTGGTTCATCGCGTTGATCGTCAGCACTTGCCTGAAGATCTCGCTGGCGTTTTTGGAAACTCCGCTCAAATAACTATATGCGATGGGTAGATCGGCAAACAGTTTGGCTTTGGCCAGCGCTGCGGTCTGTTTGGGATAAAGCTGACGGCCAAAGATAGTCCCCATCTCATCAATCATCGCAGTCCATTGGCCATTGAGGCTGGTATAAGCAGCGCGGCATGTAATGATGTTTGCTGTAACGCTGTCATCGGGATTGCGTGTCAGGAACTTCTGCGCGCGCGCTGCGCTGCCCGGAGCAATCACCGCCCAGATATCATCGCTTTCCGACAACTCCTTCATGGAATAACGGCCGAGCAGCAAATCATAAAACACACACTGCTTGAAATGCTCGTCGAGATTGCCTGCAAATTCCGGATCAGAAATACGCAGGCTTCGTGTGGCATCAAATAGCCGTGAGCCATAGATCATGCCGTTGCGCGAATAATCCAAATCGCTAGGAAGCCCAAACACGGTTTCAGAAGAGCGCACCAGATAATCGCCGACCTGGCTGGTAAAGCTTGCTATCAAAGCCAGTCCCAACGGCACGTTTGATACATCGGCTGGTGCCAGCGAAGGATTGATGCGGTCGGTAACATGGACATCAAGGCGCGGCACCATCAGGCACATGTAAATCAGTGTCGCGCCTAGGAACCAGTGGAGCCATGCGCGCCAGTCTTGGTTGAATGCAACCACGATCACTGACAGTGCCAATCCCATCACAAGCGCGACCTGGATTAGGCTTTTATAGCCGCCAGCGCCGGTCCATGCCGCGACCGCGTTCAGCACATTGACGATATATTCGCCGCCGCCAATTGTGAATATCTCGACCATCTATTTGGGCATCCAAATCAAGGCGTGAGCGAGCGGTTTTGCACCGCGCGCGACCAGTCGAGCGCTGCTGCCATCGACGGCGACATGGAAGCAGAGAGCATATTTTCGATCATCGCGGTTTTCTCGATAATCTGCATGATCGCGCTGACCTTGATCTGGCTATTTGATTGCCTGTCAGCCAATGCGTGGCGCACTTCACTCATTTGAGTCTGCCACATGGCGAGTTTTGCTTCATCCGCGCCAATGAATGCTGACATTGAACGGCCGGCCTCACCCACAATCCGTTCGAGCACCGCAAAAAGGAGATCAACCGAAGCGATTTCGGCCAAGGTCTCGCGGTCATCGGTCGGCATGCCGCGACCATAGGCCGCTTGCACGGTCAGAATTTTGTATAGCGGCACCGATGCGACCTGGAGCAATTCTTTTTCTGCATTGCCGATCGCCGTGTCGGCGCGAATAGCTTCGACCATGCTGGTGATCAGTGCAGCAACACGCGGTCTTATTGCTTTGGACGTTGCAAGGCTCATATTGCGGAATGTCGGATCAAGGCATTGGTCCGGCTCATCGCAATCAAAGACCTTGATCGTCTGCCCCGATGTACCGTCGAGGAGCGCAGTTACCAAAGTCGAAGAGGCATCGCCTGCAAAAGGTACGAATTTGCCCGGAGCATTATCTTTGGGCGGGACATAGATGATCGTGCCGATTAGCGTCATTGCATATTCGGCGAGTTCCCGATCGAACGTGCCACCGGGATTGAAAAAGGCCGATTTCTTCAAAATATGCCATGTGTAGTTGCGCGCGACACCGGGATGCACATCGGCATAATCAGCGCCTGCGGAATCGTTCGTTGAATCGCGCTGGCCCTTGGTGCCGCAACCATGTTTGGCGGCAGCATAGTCGGTAAAAATGCCTTCGCTATTGCCAATCGCTTCGCAGATTGCCTTGTCGGCGAGATCGCCTTTGGGCCAGATGCCGCCGACCAGCCCCTGCGCCATCTCGCAGCTGTTGATATTGAGATTGTTCATGAGCTGTGCTTTTTGCGAAAACTCCTGCATGATTTTCGAGCATTCCGGACACACCGTGTCGATGGCGAGGCTGAAGGCAAAACCCACTGCGTTATTGGCGACCGCTTTGAGCATCGCGACAATTTCGCTGGCGTTGATGAAAGAAAAGCTGCCTGCAAAAATATCAATGCCGCCGCAGCCTGCTTTAGCAGAAGGTAATTGCAGATTGGCAATATTGGTCGTTTTTTGCGGGAAACGCGTCCAGACATTGCCAAGACTATAATAGCCGGCTGACTGGCCTTCGAAAGCGGTGGGTCCGGTGACATTGGCAGCGCCGCCCATATCATCCATGAACCGGTCCATGCTGTCACCCACATTGGCGAAGACAGGGGTTATTACCAGACTTGCTGCCGCCAGCGCTGCGATAGTTTTTCTAAAAATCATGTCCGGCTTCCTTAGATGTGAGCAAGTAAATTCGATCCTGGAGTTCGTCGGCGGAGAGGATGCCGTAGCCGATCGGGATCGGCCGGTTTTTGAGGGCATCCCAGAGGACCAGCGCAGGCGTAATTTTCGGCTCCAGCCCCATTTTTGCGCGCTGGCCGGCTTCGACCGTGTATTTTGGGAAATGGGCCGATGGGCCGCCATCGGTTGAAACTGCGCGCAGTGTTAGTTTCCAGCGATTGGATACCGATTTGACAATCGGCGACATAACCTCGCAGGCGCCGCAGCTTTGGGCGAAGAAATAAAACAGCCCATAGCGTTTCCCGAGATTTGCCATAACATGATCGCGCGCGCCGTTGCGGCTGTCCTGCCATTGCCGTTTGGCAAGCGTCGCGACCGGGCGCTGCAAGGTGTAGTCGAGATCCGGCTGCTGCCAGATCGCGCGCTGCCAAACGTCTGAAAATAACGACGCGCGATCAAGTTGCTCGCGCTGGAAGCGGATATAGGCGATCACATTTTCGCGCGTTGGTTCGAGGATTGCCTTGGCTTTGAGTTCGCGCAATTCCTTCGTGACCGCATCGAGTTGCTCGCTTGCGCTTGCTTGTGGTTCGGACGGCGGTGCTTCTGCTTCGGGCGGTTTTGGTTTCGTGCAATAGAACCAGTAGCCTAGCTTGCGTTTCTCGCAGTAGAGTTCATCCGTGCTGGTTCGCGCGGCGTTGGTTGATGGGTTGACTGCTTTAGACGTGGTGCCTTGCGCGAATGCTGGACTGAGGGCGGCATCAATAAGAAACGTGATTGCAAGGACAAGCACGGCCAAGCCGCCGAGCGCCAAGGGCAGGGGAAACCTTTGGGGAAAAGTGATCTTCATGGGCCTGATCTCTCATAGAATGCTTGTATTTTTAGCTGGATGTCATTGGCCGCTTCGAGCTCGTCGGGCAGGCGGGCCGCTTCGGTGAACTCCGAATAGATTTCGGAAAAATCCATTTGTGATAGATCAAGCCGGGCAAATTCCTCGATTGTGAATCCATTGCATTGTTCGTCTTTTGCACGCGCCCAAGGCTTTGGAAGCTGCGCGCGGCCCTGTTCCTGCAGGATACGCGATAGCTTGGATTCAAAGCAGCAATAGGCCTTGCGTTTGGTGATGCAGATGCCGAGAATTTTCTTCGAGCAATAGCTCCCGACATAGGCGCAAAGCCCCTGGGCATCGCGCTGATGCAGCAGAATTTCTTCTGTATTGCATCCCAGCGCAACCAGCAGACCGATACCGGGAATAAGCGGAAAACCTTTCCCCTTGCAGCAATTGAGCACACCAAAAACTTTGGAGCCGCAGGTCTCGCGCTCGCCTTTGAACAGCGTCAATGTGTCCGGATCAAATTGTCCGCGCGCATCATCCATCGCATGGAGCGCCACCGCTGCGTCCCGAAACTCATCATTCGCTTCGCGCTCAATCGTCTCGCACGACCCGTCGATACAATATACATCGCCGTCGCAAATAAACTGGTCGCCGCTATCGTCTGTTCCGGGTAGCGGGCAATCAAAGACGCGTTCAATCGTCGAACAGGGTATATCCTCGCTGATACAATCCTCGCGGATCAGCCGGCAATCCCCGCGCGCGTCCAACTCCGCGCAATCATTGGCGGGCCGTCTTTCGCTGCATTGATAATTTTGTTGCCATGCCCAGCAGGGCTGGGTGATCGATACGCCGTCGATGATGCGCGTTACCGGATCGCTGTCGCTACATATTTCTTTCGTGAGCGAACAATTTTCATCGCCCGCATAACCCTGACAGGCCGCTTCATTGTGGTTTGTGGTCACGATATTTTCTGAGCTTACGGTAAAAGGTGTTTCGCCTGGTACCGGCGAGGAACAACTCATTTCGATATAGGGCTCGCCGGGTTCAACGCAGTAACGATTGATTTCGTTACCACCACCCCACTGGAGGCAGGGGCCGGGGCGCTGCCCGGTTGCGCGGCAGCCGCGACTTACGAAAATTTGGCAAGATGGCACGCCGCCAAAACCATAGGGGCTGATAAAGCTGCAGAGATATTGATGGATGCTGCGCGTTTCGATTACGACATCGAGATTGATCGTGCAGCTGCCGCTGGTCTCTTTGAGCGAGGCACCGCTATTGCAGGTCGCGGTATAGCGACCCGGTGAACCAGGGGAGGGCGGTAAGGGAACACAGCGGCCCTGGCTGCCTCCAATTTCCATACCGCTGGTGTAGTCGAGCGGATTTTCGTTGATTTCTTTCGCGCGTGATGTCGTGTTTCTGATGTCTTCGGCGGAGAATTTTGCGCGGCGCGCGCTGGAATCCTTGACGGCTTTTAGCCCTTCATGCGACCGCGCCGCTGCTCTTGCATCGCCGTCGATTGAACCAGGATCATCGGCATAACGGCTTTGCGAGGGATTGTTCGAAAAATTGGGTATCCGCGATGCGTTGGGCGTGGTCGATGCACCCTGCTGCGCGCGCGCTTTCTGCTGATTTGCAAAAGCCTTGCCTTCGGCTTTTGCAGCGTCGCGGTCCTGCGCATGGATGGGTGCTGCAGCAGTTACTTGAATGGCGATCAGCCATAGAAGCGCGAATGTTTTGAATGGTCCCATCATCTGTCGCTCCCATTCAAACGCTTGAGATGAAGACGCGCCATCTGAGAGCCTGGACCGCCGCCGCGCGCAAAAGTTTCGAGCGCATATTCAACGGTCACATTGCCCGACATGAGGTCGTGCGGCGGGACTGCGCCCACGCAGTCAAAGCCGTCGCAGAGCGTGAAATCGCTGGAAGCGATTACAAAACTAGGCGCGGCCTTGATATCGAACGCACGAAAAAGTCTCGGATCGATGCCGAGTGCAGGTAATTCTTCGCCCCTTGTTGAGATCTTCGCGAGCACGCGCGTGAGTTCCTTTGCGCTGCCTTTTGGAAACCCGCGCAGCACGGTGATGCCGCCCGCTGCCGCCATATCATGAACCAGTGTTTTGAGAGCCTGAGGCGGCATTGAAAGGCTCGCAAAGGCAACAAAGCGTGGCGCGTTTCCAAAGTCCGCCTTCGCCATGTCCGCCTGATCCGCGATCATCGCATCGAAATCGAAGACTTCGTCTTTCTTGTCCGCATTCTTCCTATCGACAGTTTTCGCGTACCGTTCGCGATTGGAGCGCGCTTGGTTTTGTGTCTGGCTGGCGTCATCGCGCACGGCTTCGCTTCGTGCGCGGACATTTTCCGCTAGTGCCTCCGCCTCAACAGAATAAGCGCCTGCTGACGCTCGAATGGCTTCAATATCAAGGCCCTGCGAGTTACCATTCTGCGCTGCGGCAAAGCCCGCAGTGCAGGTGGCCCCGAACAAAAGAGCAAGCGAAACGAAGTTTTTCATAGAGCGCAGCAGTTTCGTTTGCGCCAGACAAGATAGCCCATATCTTCGCCAATGGCGGGAATGACCTGTCCGGCAGATTGAAAAGTGGTTGAAGCGCCAATCGGCGGGCAGGCAAAGCGGCCCTTGGTGGCAGGATTGGGATTGGTCGCCTGAATCCGGTATTGCTGTTTGCGCATGATCGGCATCAGATATTTGCCGCACAGGCCTTTTTTGCCCATTGTCCCCCAGGACACGAGCTGGCGGTGTAACTTGAACGCAAAGCGCGACAGCACCAGTCTGGACGCTTGAACATGTCCGATGCTGGCAGAGACATTGCCGTTCATCGGATACATCGACCCCTGACAGCCCGCGCACCAAAAGAGCTCATCGCGCGGCAGGTTGACGGTGGCGCTGACACAATCCGCAGCACAAGCTGCGAGCGCCAGCGGATTGGCAAACAGCACGGCTTCGGGATTGATGATCGCAGTCAGTTCACTGTCCTGCCAGAGCGGATCAATCTCCGAAATATACAGGATATCGATTGAACCGGCTTCGAGACAGAGGAAGTCTGTAACAATCTCCATCCAGTAGATCAGCGGATAGGCATACCAGTGAACATGCCAGCTGGAATAATATTGGCTCGCGCCGCCAATCGCTGATGGTCCGGAGATCGAGCGATAACCGATGTCGAATCCCGGATCGATTTTGAGACCGCCGAGATTGACAAAACACCAGGGTTTCATACTGACGTCCGCCAATCGCACCGGCTCCCAGAACCCCATAGCAATGCCGGGGCGTATTCCACACAGGCAAACTGGCAGGGTGGGGTTTTTGGGATCGGGACGGCTTGATGGCCATATTTCCAGTGCGCCAATCGAAAGCGGAAACAGACATGACCAGCAGATGTCGGTGATCGGATTGACAAATTTTCCGGTGCATCGGCCAGGGCCTGCATCGGCCCATGCAGGAGCACCCGTGGCACTGAGCGCTAATACCAGACTTATGAGCAGCACTCGCAATGCGCGGAGAGGTTGAACAAAATGCATCATTGGACCGGTGCTCCTTTGCGCGCTAGCTTGATCTCGCGGATAAGAAGAACACGCCCCTGCTGCTCGACCACTGCAGGCACTGCCTTGATTCCAAAATGGGCCGTAAGTTTGCCGCCCTGGTCAAAGTAGAAACGCTTTTGGTGGGTTTTCATCAATTTCAACGGCGCGCCGCGCACCAATATGAGTTTCGCCTTGCTTGCGGCTTTGTCCGACAATGCCCATTTAAGCTGCGCAGGGTCATCGGCGTTGATGAAGATTAATTTTTGCCGCAGCGGAACCGTATCGAGCGGATTAACTCGGGTACCTTCCGCCCAGATGCGTCGGCCCTTGTCATCGAAAATATCAGCAGCAAGCGTTATGGTTGGATCAAATTTCCAGCTACGTGACCTCAATGCGCGCATGATGCCAGCAACCGGTTTGGGCCGGTTTACACGCGAAATCGTTCTGGCTTTGAGTTTCTGGTTGAGGCGATCAATCTCGCCGCTCGCTTCCATTGCATGGAGCTTGCGTTTAATCTGGTTCAACAGATCAATCTCGATAATCGGAAAATGCGTCCCCTGCTGGCCATAGTCGCGGGCCAATAGCGGTGATGGCATTGCGGCCAGCGCCAGACACAGGATTAGCCGCGACCTCACAGGATTGCCTTTCCGGTACCGATAATTTGGCCGACGCACACCCAGCCAATCGCTGCATAGCGGCTGTCAAAGCCATCAATATGATTCGTGCCGACATAATAGCAATTTTCAGGAATGATCCCTTCCGGACCTGACAAGAGTTCAATCCCCAGACGGGAACGCGGTTTTGTGCGAGCAATCCTGCGGTTGTTAATATGGACATACCCACCAACATGGCGAACTTCATCGCCCGGAAACCCCGTTACGCGTTTGCCAAATATGAGGGGTTTTTCGCCAAAGTGATGTACCAGAAGCGGTGAAACAGGCGGCTCGAAAAAGATCAAGCTACCGCGCTCGACCGGTTTATTTTTCGTCAGCCAGAACGCCCAATGGGGCAGGCTGGGAGAGGTGTTGATTAGCAAAGCATGATTGTTGCTGAATTTTGCTATTGGCGCATAGACAAGCGGTAGCGAAACCAGCGCTGCCAATAGCAACGGCCTTTTGAGGCGCGCCAGGAAATTACGTGATATGAAGAAGGCCGCGCTCATTTATGTTTCTTCCCGGAGCCTTGCGCCAGCTTCTCTGCAATCCGCTGCCTCAGCAGCGGCGTTGCATCGGGCGTGTTTGGGGAAACGATTGCTTCCGAGACGATCATAACGCGGCCCTCGCGGCTCATATCGGCAACCGCATCTTCCATGGTCTTCAAATAGCGTGCGATCGTTTCGCGTGTGACTTCAGGCTCACCGTCTTTGCGTGCCTCGGCGTCTACAAATTCGTTCATGATTTCCGAGAGGCGCACCTGCATGATCTTAGGCTTTTGCTCGCGCGTAAGACTGATACTCACCCAGCTTATCCAGAGAATAGCTGCGACAATCATGAGCACTGCGCCAATCGATTTGATGCTGGGGATGAAGCGGCGTTCGGGTGCTAGCTTATTCATCGCCGCCTCCGACCGGAAAATTGCTCGCTATCCGTTTGAAGAATACCGGAAAACGGATCGCAGCAATCAGCGCGGTCGCGGTAAAAAACACCCATTTGAGATCGGAGGAAAAGGTCAAACGCCTTGACGCGTCGGCTTCGAGATAACGCGAGGACAGATTGTCGAGATGAGCGAACAATCCGGCCAGATCCCAGCCTGAAATGGCAAGGAAGAAAAATAGCGGCAGGCCAAGTGTGATCATAACCGTGCTAAAGGCGAAGCGGCTTGCCAGCAGCATTATCTCGCAGGCTTGCGCAAAATAATTCCGCCAGGGAATGCGAGCTTTGTCGTTCTTGCGCTTGCAGGGATCATCGAGCGCAAGATATTGATCAAACAAGGTGTCAGATTGGCCGGGCATCAACTACTGCTTCCGCTTTTGTCGGGCCCACCTGCAACGCCGGAGACGATTCCAATGGCCTCGGAAAGGCTGGCACCTTCATTCTGTTCGTCTTCAATCGCGGCATAGACATCGGGCGAAGAAGAAAAGACGCACGCCGAATAAGGATCGAGCACAAGCCTACCAACCGCCTGAGTGTCGGGGCCTTTGATAAAAACCTCGCTATATTCTGTGCCCGAGCGTTTGAGACTGCGGATCAAAGTTTCGGTCCGGTCATCCATATCAAGGCGGTCGTTCTTTTTGAAATCAGCAATGGTCTCTGGCTTTTGCTGGAGCACCAGCATCCAGTCGCTGTTTTCTAGCGCTGCGGTCGCACCGTCAGATTTGTAATAATCGTTTAGTGACTGCGTGGCGGTCGCCAGCGCGCCGCCATATTTCCGCGCGGTGCGGGCATAGGTTTCGACAAACTCGCCCATCGATCCGCCCTTCAGCATTGACCAGGCTTCATCAATCAGCAGCAATTTCTTGGTGCTACGCGGCGTTCTCGTCATCGCCTGGCTGGTCATAAACATGATCGCGCAGAGAATTACCGATCGTAACTCCTCGCGGCTGGCAAGGTCGGACATTTCAAAGACGGTGAAATCATCATCGAGCGCAAAGCTGGCTTGCCCCGTGAAGAACCCGCCATAGCTGCCTTTGGCGGTATAGGGCGTCAGGGCTTGAGCAAGTTCCTGTCCCTGCTTCGCATCATGTGCTTTTAGAAGCCCAGCGACATTATCGATGGACCCGCCGCTGCCTAGGCCAGCCCATGTTGCGGTTACCGCTTCATCGATAAGCCCGCGTTCCGTATCGCTGAGTTTCTCGCTATGGCGCGCCATCTGGCCGACAATCGCTTTGATCATCGCAAAGCAATCGAGTTTGTAATCATCATCTTCGCCCGCGCGGGCATCATCGACCATCGAGAAGGGGTTGAGTGAAAAACCGGATTTGAGGGTGAACTCCACAAAACGCCCGCCTTGCAAACGCGCGCTATGCTCAAACGAGCGACCGTCGTCGATGACCACGACTTTTGCGCCAGCACCGCGCAGGCTGGCGCACATTTCCTGCAGCAGAACTGACTTTCCCGATCCTGATTTGCCGCAGATCGCTACATTGTGATTGCCTGCATCATTTTCAAACGGTGACCAGTAAAAGGGCTGTCCGCGGCGACCGACGAGCAACAGATGCGGCAAATGCCCGCCCAGAAACTCACCCTGCATCGGCGCGATATGCGCCGCGCTGGTCGAGAGCATGGTTTTAAGACGCTTGAGGCGCTTCAGATCATGGGCAAGTCCGTCGCCAAGCGTCAACGGCATCGCAGCAATAAGCCCATGCAGCTGGAGGAAGCGCTCATCTGCGAGATCCCAGCCTGCGGCTTTGTAGATCGCCTTGATCGAACGCTCATGCGCATCACCCATGCCGAGCGGCGAATAGCTGGTAATGCCGTAGAATAATTGCACCAGTCTTTTGCCTGCCTGCAGTTCTGCCTGAACATGGGTCCATTCGGCTGATTGCTCGGCGAGTTTGGGCAGGAAACGCGCGCTTTTGGATTGACTAAGACTGGTGGTGCGCATGAATTTGAACCCGGCCTTGGCCGAGGCTGATTCCCGGTCCGGATAGACCAGACACAGCATAGTGGCAGCCGGGCAGGGGAAGCGCAGCTTGTCAGTGAACATATCACCGATCAGCCGCGCACATTCCCACGGCGCCCAGCGCTCGGGCATTTGCCGAATACCAAAATGGCGTAAATCAAAACTATCTGGATATATTGCGCCAATTTCAGGTGTGCCATCTGCGCTGCGGCCAATTTCGCGAAACCGCTTGGTGCGCAGGATCATCCGGTCATCTTCGACCTCCAGTTCGATATCGCGCCGAATGGCTTGAGATGCGATATCATCAAGCGCATTATAGTTGATCCGGTCTTCCTGTGAGGCCGTGGTTGGCGAAGTCAAATCATCAACCAATCCAATCAACTCTTCCGGCATCATTTCGCTTGCATCAATGCCAAGCGATGCCAGCATGCCGGTCAATCCCTCACGGCATTGCAGAAGTTCGCTGTCATCAATGTTCGAAGACGTTGGAACGCCCAGCGAAATCACCAGATTATGGGATCGCGCATGAAAGGGTGCGTGATCCGAACCGCTATGCCAGACGAGATCATAGAGTTTCTTGGCGCGGTGCCGCGCCATTGCCTCATAGACCCCGCCTTGTTTGTAGCGCGCGGCAAACCAGGGCGCGATCACCTTGCCGATGCGCGGGCTGGCAAAATGAAGAATTTGCAGACACGCGCCTTCGGGCATGCCTTCGGAGAAAAACTGCCCCAATATCTCGCCGGTGCGCTCGTCTGCACCAATCAGCGGGGCAGCGGTGAGAATAAATCCTTTGGAATGGGCATTGCGGTACAGTCGCGGACCAAGGTCAAACACCCGGTAGGGTAGCCAGTCGGACAGCATGTCGAGCGCCATGCTTTGTCTCTGGTGATCGGGGCTCTGGTTATCACCAAATAGCCCCGCCAGCACCCGGTCGCGCGCATTGCCAAGGGAGAAATCCATCATTTCTTCTCCTGCGGGGATCGTGTTTTAGCGCTTCGTTTTTTGGCAGCTTCAATTGCTTCGATGCTTGGAAAGGTCTTTGGAGATGAAGCGGTAACAGGGTGAGGGGTCCGATTTTTTGGGGGAGGGAACCAATCGAACCCCTCGATTGCAGGGGCCTTGGCTCCGGCAATGGCCTCTCGCACCGAGAAGGGAGTGACAAGGCGCGAAGGCAATTCATATGAACTTTTGAGAAACGGGTCAGTATCGTTGTCGGCTTCCGGAGAATGTTCCGGCACTGAAAAACCCGAGGAAATTTGCGTGTCCGAACTTTGAGGCGTTGTACTTCTCGATTGCCTAGCGATGGCGCGTGACAATGATTTTGCGATATTGGATGTGTCATGCCCGACTACCGCTGACTTCCAGTCCGGCGATCTCGCCACGACATGAACGGTGCGGGCATCGTGCAGATTGCCGTCCCGATCAACGAACCCCGGAAAGACGATTTTCAAAACCCGCTCGCCGGTGCGCGCAGTTTGAGCTGTCGCCGCCGATCTGCGCTTGCCATTTGAAGTTGCCTCTTCGATCGGGCCCATGCTCGCGGCTGCATCAATTTCGCTTGTCGGCGCACAGCTTCCGGCCGGCGCCTTGCAGTCAAAGTTACCGCTGACGTTGGTGCCGAGACTGGCACAAGATGAAAGCGCGATGCTCGAAATAAGTAGCGCTGCTGTGTGATAAAACCGGCTCATTTCGCAGTTTCTTTGGTTTGACGCGCAAACACGCGGATATCAGACGCCTTGCGAAACCCTTCGATCACCGCACCGTCGCTTGCCCGGACGATAACTGGCGTGCCGCCAAAACCATGTTTGCGGGCAAAGGCTTCATTGGCATCGAGCCCGGCAGTGTCGCATGGTTTTTTGGCTTTGACCGGCTTACCCGCATAGGTCTGATGCAACGCCTTTTCGGGATCGCGCGCGCAGATCACCGCTTCGGCAAGTTTGCGGCTTTTCTCGCCAAAGATCGAGATTGGCCGCTCCTCGACATGGACGCGGGCTTTGATCAATTCTCCAGTCAGTTGCTTGCAATAGCCGCAGCCAAAATCGGAAAAGACAACCAGCTTTGGTCCGGTCTTATTGCCCCAATGGATCGCACCTGATGCGGGAAGTTCGCCAACGGGGACATATGAAGCTGTGGTTTTCGACGTGCCATTTGGTCCTGTTTGCGCGCGGTCATCGCTACGCGCTGTATTCGCGACCAGTAATTCCGGATTAAGTTCAAGCAGTTTTGCTGCGGTCAGATCTGCGCGGCTTTCCATGTCGTAAAGCCGGCCTACAAACAGATAACGCGCGCGCTCATCAATATAGAATAATGTCCTTTTGGAGACCACTTCGCACAGCCCGCCAAAGCCTTTACAATTGAGACTAGTAATCGGCGTTTTGGGGAGGCGTAGCTCAATCGCCGTTCGAACGTCGCGCAGCAATTCCTTCGTCGTGACCGGTGCGGCTATTGCGCTAGCGATGGTAAGACCCGAGATCGCTCCTGCACCAATGGTAGCAAGCGCGATTGTTGCGAGCTTGGTTTTAACGGGTGTTTTTGTATTGATAAAATTCACTTGGTTTCACTCCTTACATGGACGCCATCGAGAAAGACGATCTCGACGCTGATGCCGGTCGGCATTTCGATGACGGGTTGATATTGTTCTGCGCGTTCAATGAGATATTTGCTGACGGTATCGGCGGCCTCGCCCGCGCCTTGTCCCAGACCGCCGGTGATGATGTCAGCGCCGGATAGGTTTTTGCGATTTCCTTCCTCGCCGAGGTTGCCGGTAAAAATGCTATTGGCATTGGCGGAAAAGCCGCGACCAAACCCGCCAACTATGCCGGCGAGCAATGCCTGGCTCACAAGACTGCCTTCACGGCTGACCACGCGGCCGCGGACACCTGATTTTCCGGCAAAGCTGATAAAGCCTTTGACCTCGCTTACCGCTACGCGCCCGCCGGGTTGATTGCAGGTCATGCGGGCAAGTTTCACATAGACTTTTTCAGATGAGAGATCGCCGCGCGCCGCGCCATTGACAATGCACCCGGTAATATTGGTGGTTAGGAGCTTGCCGTTCTTGACCACCGAGCGGGCGGGGCCGGTAATCCTGAGCACCACCGGCAGCGGATCGCTCTGGCTCGCAACACCCACCGAGGCATCAACGCCAACAATGACTTTTGCAGGCGCATAACTGTTGGGCGGCAGATATTCCGGGCTGTCTTCGAGCAGCAGCGGTGAAACATCTGCGCTGCGGGATTTGGTTTTCTTGCCGGGCGCATCGGCGCTTTCAAAACTGAGAACTTTGACAGCGCTAGCCGGTGAACCGCCTGAGCTGACAGAGGTTCCATCCGGATTGCCAAGCGAGCTGGATTGCCGATTAAAATCTCCTGCCTCCGGACCGTAGGCCGGTGCCTGGGTTACGGGCGGCGCTGCCTCTGCTTCTGCTATCTGGGTTTTGAGCGCAGCATTTTCTGCCGAGATCGCATCAATGGCAGCCTGACCGTTGGCGCGCATTTCATCATTTTCCTGCCGCAGCGCTTCAATTTGTTCGTCTACCTTCTTCTGCGGTAGCTGCGCTTCCTTTAGTTTTTTCTGCTCACGCGCGAGATTGTTCAGGCGGTTGCCATAACTTGCGACAAATTCTCGCTCGGAGATATTGCGGTTGACGATGCCGCCGGTGTCGATGGTCGCGACCCCGCCGCCATCATCCAGTTCCTCATCATTCTCGCCAGAAAACAAGAACCATGCGCCAGCAATAAGTACAACGCCGCCAATCCCGACGAGCAACATATTCTGCCGCTTGCCAATATGCTTATTGAGACCTGCACGCGCCGGGCCGCCCCGCGCTTCAGCTTCTGATGAGTGGGCTTGCTGTTCCGCGTCATTTTTACGATCACCTATCATCGCTCATCTCCCCGCGTGGAGGTGACCACAAAGGCAGATGTGCTTTGGCCGGGATCGAGAACATTCTGTCCCAATGAAATCGCGCGTGTATTTTTGGGCGCGAGCGCCGTTTCATTTAGCGTGATCGATGATCTGCCGCGATTGGTGAGCAAGAGCTGCTGACCCTGTAAGGCAGCGCCGCGATATTCTGCGATCAGCTGGACTTCTACCGCTCCTGTGCGAACTGGCCGCGCCATCTTTTGACGCACGGCATATCCAGCGGGCGCGACCCCTTCTGCCATCGCCTTTATAAGCGCAATTGCCGTATCGTCCGGATTTGCGCTATTCTCCCATTCTGCCGCTTTAGGTTTTGCAAGCGCGGGATTGGTGATGAATAACTGATGCGCTTCGATCACTTCCGTGCGGCAGGCAAATTTATAGACAAAGCCTTGTTTGCTGGTGGCGAAGAAGCTGAGTGAGTTTGCCGCGAAACTGGGCGGCACCGAAATATAGATATCGCCGCGTAAAGGCTCGTGGGTCACGCCAAAATCATTATAGGGGTAACCGGTGGCGATTTTGGACACGCTCGAAAATTCATCGCCGACCAAGGCAATCCGGGTGAGTTCATCGCGCGACAAGGTGCAGTCAACGCGCGCTCCATCAGCCGCTTCGACAAACTGGTCAGCCAAGGCAGGGGAGGCTGTCAGGGCAGCCGCTGTAACCAGCAATGCTGTGCCGAGTGCCTTGAAGCCAGTGTCAGGAAGTCTGGTCGCGCCCCAGCTCAAGCTGGCGAGGCCAGTGCCAAACAAGCAGGCAGGTGTGAATAGACTGCTCATTGCGAGGCGTCCTTTTGATTGGTGTTATTGTCGGCATCGCTCGCGAGCTGCGAAAAGCCGCTTAGTGAAAGCCTGAGGCCCGCATAGTTCCACCGAAACTGAAACCGCCGTTCTTCGCTGGCGATCACCTGCGCGCCCACAAACGTCTTGAGCGTTCCGGAAACTTCTGATGTCAGCGCCTGCGCATCGACTTTGAGCGAGCGGATCACAAAGGCCTGGGCGATGTCCGACCCGCGCTGTTCTGTGACAATTTTGACTAGCTCTGCTTTCAAGTGCCCGTGCGCTTTGGGGTCAGCAAGCCTCAGAATCTGCTCCATCCAGTAGTCCAGGCTTTCTGGACTACGGTTAAGCAACATCAGCGCGGTATCGCGGGTGACGAGCTCCATATATTCCTCCGCCACGCCTGCACTGGAAATGGTGAGCGACTGTCCGGTGATTGGGACAAGAATTAGCTCGCGTTCCTGTGTTGCAGCGCTGGAAATCGCTGTCAGGCTCGTGATCGCGAGGCCGCCTGCGATGAGCGCAAGCCAGTTGCGCTGACGCAGCAGCCGCTGTCCTGTTTCATGAGCAATTTGGGCGTCCATATTATCCTCCTTCAACCGGCCAGCAGTCGGCAGTGGGAGGGCGGCGTGGCTTTGAGCCCCAAAAAAGAGCCGGGCAGATACCAGTAGGCAGCGTGAAGGAGGTGCGTTGCTGCACGTCCTGATTTTGCCTTTCGCAGGGCAAACCAGACGATGAACGCTAGAAAAATTCCTACCAAAATATGCTGGGCCAATATGCCCCAGGCAAAAGGAATGATTAAACCCAAGAATTCATCGATCGTCCAAAGTCCGATCAGTTCAGGGTCATCCAGCCTGCGGGGTAAAAGATATCTGTCAGCCATGGTTCGCCGCCCTCCTGTCGTTCGCGGCTCAGATGACCGCCGTGACAACCGAGGTGACGATGGGAACGCCGGTCCCGACGCCGATACCGACGCCTACGGGCACAGCGATTTGGCCCAATGAAAAGCGCCCTGAAGCAAGACCGATCAGACCAGCAGCCAGACTAAGCACGGTAATGATCTTGCCGCCTGAACCTTCGAGGAAATCAGTGAATTTTGTGAGTGCAGGATCAAATGTATTGTCCGCACCTGCATAGGCAGCGCCTGCACTGGCGAGCACAATCGCGGCAGGAAGAATATAGTCGGTAGCGCAGCTGCGTTTTGTCTGGGTGTTGGTGGTCATGAAAATCACTTTCGCTAGAGAAATGGAACAGCTTGTGTTCGCTGTATGTTCTCTATGCGAAAGCAATCGACCTGTAGGAAAACAGGAAATGGATTTCGGTGTGTTCTACCAAGCGAAAACCGACAATTATGGGGGTGCTGATCTGATTTTGCGCGGCTTGTGCTGTTACTCGCGCTGATTAGGCCGGAATGTGCGTATCAGCTGCCGGATATTGCGCAACGCTGTCCGGAATCTGCGCGAATCATGTGGAAACGCTGATTCGGATTTTCCTATTTGTTCTAATTATGTTCTTTTCATTTTCCTACAGGCATGTGCGCAGGCTAACAAGTGAGTCGTTCCCAGGAATTCGACGGAAGGCTGACATGACTGATAAATTTGAAATCTCTGAACAACATATAAGGGCCGGACTATCCACTTTGCTGAATTCGGCTGCGCAATCATCTGGCCGCCCGCGCTGCACCATTGCCCGTGAGGCCAATTTGCACCGCGATGCATTAAGGCGTGTTCTTAAAGGCGAGCGCAATCCAACGGTTAGTGAAGTCTTGCGGATCTTGAGCGCATCGGGAGCGGCACCGCACGCGCATATGACATTATATATAGCCGGCGATGGAAACCGTGCTGCGGAATGGTTGCAGACTGATCTGGCGTTGTTCTTCGATGCATTTGTTCGCGAACTACCAGCTGCCCTGGAAAGTCAATTGGGAAATCAGCTGCATGATATCAAACCGCGATGGGCGAGGGGGACTGCGCAGCGAGTTGCGCGCCTTTTGAGTGAGCATATTGATGAACTTGCCCGAAAAGACGCGCTGCTCGCGCTCGATGTTCCAAGCTCTGCGGGAGGGGCTAATGCTTGAGCAAAAATGCAACGATAACGAACAAGTCTCACCACAGCGATTGATTCGGTTAAAAGAAGTGATGCACCGCGTTGGACTCGGTCGATCCACTATCTACCGCTGGATGGATGAGGGGAAGTTTCCAAAGCCGCATTCACTCGGCGGCTATGCGGTTGCTTGGTTGGAGGCTGACATCAATAGATGGATCGATGAACAGATTGCACATTTTGAAACACGATCGGACAGGCCCGGTAATTGTTAATGTCAGATCGTCGGCTTTTGAAGATGCCGTTCAAAGTTTACACATTTCGTTTGTTACAACTCATCGGAGTTATGGAACACTTATCGAGCAAATACCAGACACCACAAGATTGTGTTAATTCACGGTCTCGTTGTTCGTTTCTAGCAATAAGTACTCGCTGTTTGTGCCCGTTCAATTCCAAAATAACGTTTCTGACAGATGTTCTCCGAGAGACCCAGTTACACTTGTGTGAGATTTGGCTCTACACCTGATGTGAATATCGATCGTTGAACTGCCCATATTCATCCTTGAACACGAAGCAATCATCACTCGTTTTCGCAATTGGATCGAAGCACAATATGCCGTTGGATGTCTACTCCTGGCTCGGCTTTCGATCGACCGCGTTAACCGATTTCCCAGTTTGGTTTGGCAATTGCTATTCAATCCATAACGAAATCCATCCCCAATCAAGTTACTTTCAGTCATTACTGGCGGCGCAAGCAGCGCATCAAGCGAAGCATGCTGACGTTTCTTGATTACATCCATGCGCTCAAAAACATCGACATCGTGATAGTGAGTAGCGCGCAATGTAGCTGCAGTGGGTGAAGGAATCCACGCTGTGTTAGCGCCTGATATTGGGTGTTCCAGTTTGACTTCCAGCATTTCTGTCAATTCGTCCTGTTTGGCTCACATCCTCTGCCGATCTTATTGTGACCAAGCAGGCCGACATCAAGGCCGGCATCATCGTTGCCGTCTTCGTAGGCTTGCAGGCAACTTGTATCTTTCTTTTTTTCTTTAAGGGTTGCTGGCCCTAATATCATCAATGTGTGGGTTTCATTATCGGTTCGATCGAGACAGCCAGTGTTGATGAATGCCAAGCGGCCTTTCACTTGCGCATACATTGCAAGAGATTAACCGACATGCTGCGTTGCTATCCATCAACCTTAGTTTTACTGTATTCTGCAGTAGGTGCAGAATGTCTTCAACCCGCGAATAAGTGTCTTCGGCAAATGTAACACCCTTACGGCCCTGCATTTTCGGCATTACGACATAAACAGATTTTGCGGCAGAGTTGGTGTTCTCGGTGCCGAAAAATGATGCAAGACGCAAGTTACTGCAAAAAATCGTATCCAGCATGCCTTCCGGAGTTTCCTCGCCGTACTGCAAAACAGAATCGGTTGTCATTTGATGGTCAACAGTCCTATCCAGTCCTACGGTTCGCCTTTTGAGCGTAACTGGATCTCCGTTTGGTGCCTTCATTTTTCGGTCAGCTTGGCGGCGGCATTCGACCGTCTGATCACTTTTTTCAAATGTTTCGGTTAAGGTGCCATCCATAAAACTGAGCCAATTCGAGTAGACTAGTGTCGTATCACTGGCATCCTCATGGGTTGGTCAGGTGGATCATCATCACGGCAACATTTTTGGAAAGGTTATTGAACGCTCTGTTTTTGCAAGGCTTCTATCTGGGTAGCATATCCCGTCCATCCTTCCTTTCCGTGTGTGCCGTATATATAGGATTAAGGTTTCAGTATCTTTTGGACCAATCCATGCGACGTCTGTGTAAATCTCATCATCATTGGAGTCCTTTAGCGGATGGAGATGGCGAGTGAGACAAGGACGGAGCAGTCGTTCCCATCACGAAGCATGACGATGTCGGATTGTCTCGAATGATCGTCGAAAATTGCGTGTGAAACCCAATACCCAGATCGTCTACAAAGATGATTCTGAAACTGGAGATCAAGTGCGCCGATTCCTCGATGTTACCTTCGTTGACCTCGATGATAAAACTGAGGTGACTTACAGCAACTATGTCACCGATAAAGCCCCCCAAACCTGGATCAATCTCTAGATGATGCAGCAGATGCTAAGATGGAAGCGAACTTTCTGACGTTCCACAAACACTATGCCAAATACTTAAACCGGAGATTTTTAGCCGCTCAGTAGCAAGCTTGGTGTTGGCCTGACTTCGACATCCATTGCTTCATTGAGCCATTTTTTTAAGCATCTTATGATGCCAATTGGTATTGTGCTGTTGTCTTTGCGGCAATCTCGTCCGCTGTTGCTCCAGGCGCAATTTCGATCAGGCTAAACGGAGTATAATGATCCCTGCGCTGGAATACCGCAAGATCAGTGATAATCATATCAACCACGTTCTTGCCTGTCAAAGGCAGGGTACATTCCGGAATGAACTTCGGGCTACCATCTTTAGCACAATGTTCCATCACCACAATGATCTTCTTGACACCGGCGACAAGGTCCATTGCGCCGCCCATACCCTTGATCATTTTGCCCGGAATCATCCAATTTGCAATGTCGCCGCTTTCAGCAACTTCCATAGCACCCAATACTGTAAGGTCGATATGTCCACCGCGGATCATGGCAAAACTAGTTGCGCTGTCAAAATAGGATGATTGTGGCAGGTCGCTGATAGTTTGCTTGCCAGCGTTGATCAGATCAGGATCAACGTCATCCGGAAAAGGGAAGGGTCCGATGCCCAGCATGCCGTTTTCTGACTGCAGAGTTACTTCGACCCCGGACGGGATATGGTTGGCAACCAACGTCGGGATACCGATCCCCAAGTTTACAAAATAGCCATCCCTCAACTCCTGCGACGCACGTGCCGCCATTTGATCGCGGTTCCAGGCCATCAGGCTGCCTCCCTCTCTCGTACGGTACGAAACTCAATTTTCTTGTCGTAGGGAGCGCCAAGTATCATCCGCTGCACATAAATACTGGGAAGGTGAATGCAGTCAGGATCGAGTGACCCCACTGGAACTACTTCTTCCACTTCCACTACGCATGTTTTCCCGCAAGTCGCAGCGGGAACATTGAAATTTCGTGCGGTCTTGCGAAACATGATATTCCCGCTTTCGTCCGCCTTCCACGCCTTCACCAGCGCCAGATCAGCGAAGATACCGTGCTCAAGAATATAGTTTTCCCCGCCGAACTCCTTCTCTTCTTTGCCCTCAGCGACCTTCGTGCCGACACCGGTTTTCGTGTAAAAGCCAGGTATACCAGCGCCACCAGCGCGCATTCGTTCCGCGAGAGTTCCTTGCGGACAGAATTCCACGTCGAGTTCGCCTGCGAGATACTGCCGCTCAAACTCCTTGTTCTCCCCAACATACGAGGAGATCATTTTTTTGACCTGCCGGGTGCGCAGCAATTTGCCGATGCCTTCATTGTCGATACCAGCATTGTTTGATGCGAAGGTCAGGCCGGTCACGCCGCTGTCCCGCACCGCATCGAGCAGCCGTTCGGGAATGCCGCAAAGACCGAAACCTCCGCAAGAGATCGTGATGTCATTTCGTAGAACATCGCCCAGGGCGTCGCCGGCATTTGGATAGAGTTTCTGTTTCATATGGCCTCGCTATCTGCTGAGACTAGCGCAAGGAATTGGTTTATAGTAGTGATTATTATTGGACATTAATGATCGGTAAAATCAATGAGTCGTCTGGCTTTCTATCATTTCGAAACGCTTCTCTGGATAGCGAGACTGGGCACGTTCCGCGCTGCCGCAGAGCGGCTGAACACAACCCAATCCACTATTTCAGCCCGCGTTCGCGAAATCGAGGATCAACTGGCTTTCAAGATTTTTCAGCGCAAGGGACGCGGTGTGGTATTTACTATTCGCGGGCGGCAACTGGTGCATGAATCCGAACATCTGATCACCGCCTTTAATCAGACTTTGTTTGGAGCGCGGAATAGTGAGGCGTTTCGCGGAATTGTTAATATCGGGGCAGGAGAGATAGCTGCTGCTAACTGCCTTCCCGATTATGTGATCAATGTGAAACAGGCTTTTCCTTTAATCACACTCAAGATTGAAATCGATCTGACTGCCCGTATGTTGCACAAGCTTTTGGCTGCCAAGTATGATTTGGTGTTCGTTGCCGGGCCTGTAATAAATACCGAAATTCGGACAACGGCTATCGGTGGTGTCGACTTGTTATGGTTAGCTGTTCCTGGCGCTATTGATCAAGTTGACACCAAGAATGATTTGCAGATCTGGTCAGTCGGGCAACATTCTCCGATTTATGGCATTATGGAGCGCTCTCTTGCCGAACAAGGAATACCCAACCCCTTGATCAATATCTGCAACAACGTGCAGGCGCTAATCGAGATAATCGCCAAGGGTGCCGGGGCGGCGTTATTGCCGGCTACTATGGTTCAGGATCAAATAAGCGATGGATCACTGGTGCAAATTTTGGAACAACCAAAAGAATCGATAGAATTTCAGGCTTGTATCCGTTCTTCGGAGCGCGACACCATGGTCCTGCAGCTATTTAAGCGCGCCGGTGATTTTCTGCTGAGCTAGGGTTTCACAGTCAGCCGGTGGGCCTATGACGATGCGGAACTTGTTGCAGCGGTCACCGCATTCACGCCGATGGCGCGCGCAACAGAGGCTAGAGAGATACGCGCGCGTGCTGACGCAAATGTAAGGTATACTTCCCATTCATGGTCACGCTATCACCCATTTTTCAACCCGAATATAGAACCGCGCAAGGTTAATAATCAAGCATATGCTTCAGCACCCACCGGCTCCGAAAGCCCGATGATTTCACGAGCTTCATCGGGAGATGCAATTTCATATCCCAATTCGCGAACGATCCGAACCGCGCGTTCCGTCAATTCTACATTGGAAGCTAGCTTTTTTGGCCCGTAATAGAGATTGTCCTCTAGCCCTACCCTGACATGTCCACCCAATAATAGCGAATTTGCAATGCATGGTAGCTGTGCATCGCCAATTCCTGAGACGCAGAAAATACTGTTATTGGGAAGATAATTTGTCATCATTTGCAGGTTTTCCGCAGTATAGGGCATCGCACCTTGAAAGCCCCGATGGGCGTTCAAAACGATATTGATAAAATATGGTGGTTTGTCGTAACCCATTTCGATCAAACGATTCACGTCCTGAACAAGATGTGTTGGGGAAAATACTTCCCATTCCGGCTTTATACCGCGTTGCTGCATTCCTTTTGCAAGCTCTTCGCAGCGCGAGGGTGAGGTATGCATGAGCAATTCTCGTTTATCGAAACTGCAAATAATCGTTGTCGGGTCGAGCGTGCACATTTCGGCTTTTGCATCCATTCCCTTGATGCGCTCCTCCCAGATCAATTCTTGATATTGGCTGTTTTCACTACCTTCGGTTAGGTCGCCATGCACACCGCCGCCCGTGGAGTTGTTGATAATAATGTCGCACTTTTCTCGGATACGGCGATTGATCTCGCGATAAATTTCGGGGTTACAGGTGGCCATATTATCGGTTCGACGTGCGTGGATGGCGACAACGCTGGCTCCTGCATTGTAACAATCATGGACGTCATTCGCGATTTCTTCTGGCTGAGTGGGGAGGTTCGGATTTTGGTTTTTGTGCGCCATGCCGCCAGTGGGGGCAATCGTCAAAATCACTTTACGTGTCATTATGTCTCTCCATTTGGGTGTTTTACCGACCAATTTGGTCAATTAGATTTGATACTGATGGATTAAATCGCGTTGAGTTGCGACGCCAACTTTCCGCAAAATATTTGCACGATGGATGTCGACGGTTTTTGGGCTAATTTTGAAACTTCGACCAATTTCTTTGCTGCTTTGCCCTTTTATCAGTAGCTCAAATGTCTCGCGTTCGCGCGGCGAGAGCATCTCCAATGCTTTTTTTCTGGCAAGTTCCTTTTCACGCAATGGATATCGTTCGTTCGCGAGACGCAACAGGCTGTTTATCGTATCTAGAAATATTTGAGGGTCGAACGGCTTTTGCAGAAAGTCAACCGCACCTGCCTTTATACCCCTAACTGCGGTTGGAACATCACCATGCGCAGATAGGAAAACCAGACAAGCGTCTTGACGTTGTTCCATTATTTTTTCGGCGAGCTCGAGCCCGCTAATCTCTGGCATACGTACATCAAGGACTATGCAGACCGGCCCTTCATGAAGCTCGAAATCTTCCAAAAATTGCCTAGGCGAATTATAGGCGAATGCCTCTAGGCCAATAGAATCTAGCAACCAAGTGATCGATTCTGTTACGGCCTTATCATCGTCGACAACGTAGATCATCGGATTGGTATCGATCATTTGTTATCGGCCATCTTGAGAGGAAGGGTGCTATAGAAAATGGCTCCGCGATTGGGACTGTCTTCGGCCCAAAGCATACCACCATGTGCTTCCAATATGTTTCGACAGATAGCCAATCCGAGACCAAGCCCGTTTTCCTTCGTGGTGTGATATGGCTCGAAAATATTGTCATGCGCTCCCGCTTCAATACCCGGCCCATTGTCGCTAACCGAGATTCTCACGTTATTGTTCGGGCATAAACTTACTTGAATTTCGATTTTTGGCGCGGCGATTGCTGAATCGACCAACGCGTCCATGCTGTTCAAGATTAGGTTGATGAAAACCTGTTGCAGTTCAATCGGGTTGCCGAGCACAACATAGGCGCCGTCATTGGTAATATTTATTCGGAACTGAATATGCATTTCAGAAAGCTGGCCGCGCAGCGATATTGCGGTGCTGTTCAACAATTTACCTAACTCAACTGGTTCATGCTGGGGCGGCTTGCCCGTTAGAAAACTATGGGCATTCTTCAGTAAATTGCAGGCACGATGCAATTCGAATTGTAATTGGTGCAGTCCGTCAGAAATATCCTGCCGTTCTGGTAGAGCATCCTTCACCCTATGTTCTAATCCGGCCGCATATCCGATTGATGCATTTAGCGGCTGACCAAGCTCATGCGTTAATGCTGTGCCCATATGCCCGGCAAGAGAAACGCGGCTTATGCGGTTAAGTCGTCTGCGGTGTTGCGCTTCACGCTCTCTGGACAGAATTTCGTCCGTCCGATCAATAAACGTAATGGCTGCCGAAAAGTCCTTTACGTGCATCCGCGTGCTTCGCACCTCGGTCCAAAGTGATTTGCCATTGGGGCGATCAATGTGGACGATCCGCCGTACTTTTTCACTGAGCATATCCTTCACGAATTGACGCACAATGTCAGCAATTGAAAATTTCTCGCTGTTATCCAATTCATGGCAAATTTGCATTACCGATGTGTGATTAAACTCTACGAGATTTCGTGCATTCATTAACAAACGCATAGCATCGTTGATCTGAGAAATACCGCCATTATCATCTGCAAAAATAATACCGTTTTGTGAGTTTTGGAACAGCACGCGATACTTTTCCCGACTTTGTGTCAAGCTGACGTCATAATATTGTAATTGCTCTATTTCTTTACGATATTCAGCATTGGTTTTTCGGGTATGGCGCGTTCGCTTTTCCACTTCGTTGGAAACGGATTGTTCTAAGCGATGATTGAGCATTTTTAGACCTTTCTGCTCGCTCGCATCCTCGAATATCCAGATGACATAATTATCCAAAAGTGCTTCGTTGCGAACTTTAACCCAGATTATTTTTCCTGATTTATGGGAGAGGGGTTGAAGCGCATCACTTGGTTGAATCTGCGTGTCACTGCGGTTTGCAAGGCAACGTAAATCATGACCAAGAATTTCGACCATTTGATAGTCGAAAAGATCAGAAAATTTTTGATTTATTTCGGTAATTATCCCGTTGTTCGTCAGGCAGCTGGCAATTGGGATTATGCGAAAAACCTCGTCTCGCGAATATGGAGCATCGCTTTCAAACGATGAAAATGTTGCCTCTCGGATTGCCAATTGTTTTCCAGGTGGGTTTTGGTTCAATCAAGTTAGTTTTCATTATTAACCCGCAAACAATATCAAAATGCAAGGGAATAATGCCAAAATCCCGGCAAATAGGGAATCATGCTTAGTCGATACTTATTCCTGCCAGATTGTTATCTTCCAGCATCGAATGTTAAGCCCATTGGGTAACGATCAGCAGGGCCGGACAATTCGGTCAAAATATTTGGAGAGGCGTATGATTACCATCGACATCGATACGGGTGGGACGATGACAGACTGTTTGGTTTCGGACGTTCAGGATCGCCATAGTATTAAGGTAGATACGACGGCTCATGATTATACCGTCTCATTCCTGCAATGCCTTGAGAAGGCGGCAGAAATATATGAAGAAGATTCTGTTGAGAAATTTCTTCGTGGTGTAGAATTGATTAGATGGTCTTCGACAATCACGACGAACGTGCTTGCCGAACGTCGCGGGGCCAAGGTTGGATTGCTGGTGAGTGAAGGCCATGAAAATGATCTTTACGGAGATGGTGACTCGGTCTGTGTAGGTGAGATTGTTGCGCCAGAAAATATTATCGGACTAAAAAATAATCCCGATGCCGGTATGATTCTCTCGGCAGTAAAGGATCTGCTGGAAACCGGCGCACGACGTATTTGCATTAGTCTGAAAGACAGCTTTCCTGACAATAGCAATGAAATCGCAGTAAAAGATATTATTGAGGATCAGTATCCCGATCACATTTTGGGCTCGGTCCCAGTTCTGCTTGGCAGCGATATGGCGCCCGTGCGTCATGATCAGACCAGAGCGCATTATTCGTTGATGAATGCATATACGCACATGCGACTGGCATCTTCTTTGTTTAAGGCTGAAGATTTGCTCCGCGACAATCATCGTTGGAATGGTGCGCTGCTTATCGGCCATACTAGTGGCGGTGTTGCTCGCGTCGGTAAAACCAAGGCCGTTGATACCATAGAGTCGGGGCCGATTTTCGGCACATTCGGTGGCGCATTTATGGCTCGTGAATATGGGTTGAAGCAGGTAGCGTGCTTCGATGTTGGGGGCACGACAACCAAGGCTTCGGTCGTTATGGATGGTGAGCCGGTTTTTCAGCGTGGCGGCGATCTTATGGAGATTCCGGTTGAGACGAGCTTTGCAATGCTGCGCTCGGCGGCGATTGGGGGCGGTTCTGTTGCGCGGTGCGAAGGAGGCAATTTAACGCTTGGCCCGGATAGTATGGGCGCTGCTCCTGGGCCTGCCTGCTATGGATTAGGCGGACAGGAAGCGACGATCACCGATGCTTTGTTGGTGTTGGGGTATCTTGATCCTGAGCGTTTCCTTGGTGGGCGGCGTGTGCTGGATGTTACCAAGGCCAGCGAAGCAATCGATCGCGCCATAGGTGTTCCAATGGGGGTATCGACAGTCCAGGCGGCCGCGTTGATCTGTGAAGAGGCGTCAGAAGTTATGGCTTCGCTAGTGCGAAATACCTTGGCTGAAGCCAAGGCTGATGGTGATGATACCTCGCTGTTCTGCTTTGGCGGAAACGGGCCGATGTTCGGAGGCTTTATTGGCGAAAAGCTTGGCATCAGCAGTGTATATGCCTTTGATTTGGGCCCTGTTTTCTCTGCATTTGGGTCTGCCCAGTCGGACGTAAGTCACGTATATGAGCGGGGGTACGGGAAATCGGCTTCATCTGAGCTTTTCGATATGGTGGCTGATATGGATGCGCAGGCACGGCGCGACCTTGAGGGCGAGGGTTTTGACCCGAACAATGCGGAATATCTTTACGAGTTTGAGCTAGGCAAAGGTGGCGATGTTCCTTGTCTAGAGCTTTCGGGTGCGCCGGCTGGCGACTTGGCTGAGCAAGTTGAGGCGGCTTTGCAGTCAAAGGGTGAAATTCTCTTGGTTCGGCTTAAATCTCGTTTTGCGATTTCAAGTCACGGGGTTGCAAAATTGCCAGAAGGTAAGGCCACGTCGACGCCAGTAACCCGTAACATTTCATTCGGCGGAACTCTTGTCCCAACCGACTGTTACCTATGGGAAGATCTGGTTGTCGGTCAGTCCATCGTTGGTCCCGCAGTCGTAAACGGCGAGACCTTGACTTGCCCGATACCGCCAGGCTGGCAGTTGGATATTGATAGCTATGGCAATGCAGTTTTGAGCCAGTAATTCGGCCTTAGGAAGGATATATTAATATGACGGATCTTATTCGTTACACAGAAAATCTCGACCTTGATGTCGATAATGAGCAATGGCTTTGCGCTGATTGCGGTCATGTCATATCATCGGTTCGGGAGAATTATAAAACTGGGTGTCTGGTCGCTGATCGTGACCCATCGGAGGTTCACCCGAAAGTGATAGAGGGGCCATATAATTTCTCGCCCGATGGTGATTGGATTAGGTTGCTAGAATTTTATTGTCCTAATTGTTCCAAGCAAATTGAGACCGAATATCTGCCGCCTGGTCATCCCGTAACATATGATATTGAGCTGGATATTGATAGTTTGAAGCAACGGCTCAAGGACGGAATATTTTCTATAAAAAATAATAAGTTGGTTCGTACACAGGAGTCTCGCTGATGAGTAATGTTGCTATGAATGCTGAAGGTGCGATGAACTCTATTGATATTGATGTGGGGGGGACGTTTACCGATCTTGTTTTGACGCTTGATGGCAAGCGGATTATCGCAAAGGTTCCAACAACACCCCATGATCTGTCGATAGGTTTTCTCGATGCGGTGGAAACCGGAGCTGAAAAACTGGGACTTAGCAGCGATGAATTGCTGCCCCAGATAGAGATTGTTCGCTACTCCACAACAGTAGCCCTTAATCGGCTTATCCAGCGCCAAGGGCCAAAAATCGGCATGATCACAACCGAAGGGTTTGAAGACACGACGATAATCGGTCGCGGAGCTCAATGGGTTGATGGAACCCGCGTTTCTGAACGGCGGAATATTGCCGTTCAAAACAAGCCGAAGCCCCTTATCATGCGTGATATGATCGTCGGTGCGCGCGAACGTGTGGACAGTGCTGGCAATGTGGTGCGTCCGCTTGATGAAGATCATCTGCGTCGTCAACTTCGGCTATTGATCGATAAAGGCGCTCGCGCAATTGTGGTATCGCTGATGTGGTCGTTCAACAATCCTGTGCACGAAAAACGAATTCGCGATATTATCCGCGAAGAGTATAAAGAATATCATATTGGTTTTGTGCCAGTGGTTATGTCGCATGCAGTGGTTCCTAAATTGGGTGAGTATGAGCGGTCTATGACGTCGATACTCGACGCCTATCTTCAGCATGCAATGCAGATCGAAATTTGTTCAACTTGGGATAAAATAAGGGAGCATGGATATCGCGGTGCTTTTCTTATGATCCATAATTCGGGCGGTAGTGCGGATATTTTCAAAACGCCTGCGTCTCGTACATTTAACGGTGGCCCTGTCGCCGGATTAATGGGTGCATCGCATTTCGCGGCTAAGTTAGGCTATAATAATGTTATTGCTGGCGACGTTGGTGGTACCAGCTTTGATGTTGCGCTGGTCGTTGAATCCGGTGTGCGTAACTATGAAACGCGTCCGGTTATTGACCGCTGGATGGTCAATATTACCATGATGCAGACTATCTCGATCGGTGCTGGTGGCGGGTCTATCGCTAGCGTTGACCCCGTGAGTGGACGGCTGTTTGTTGGCCCGCGTTCGGCGGGGTCTATGCCAGGCCCGGTGTGTTATGACCTTGGTGGCACAGAACCTACTGTGACGGACGCTGATGTGGTATTGGGTTATATTAACCCCGATACCTATTATGGGGGGCAGATGCCGTTGAACCTTAAAAAGGCGCAGCGTGCGATTAAGGAAAAAATTGCTGACCCGCTTGGCGTTTCGGTGCTTGAGGCGGCTGGAATCATCCGCCAGCTGGTGGACGAAAACATGGCATCTGCGATTAAGCGCGAAGTTCATATGCGCGGCTACTATCCCGAGGATTTTGTGCTGTTTGCATTTGGTGGTGCCGGGCCAACACATGTTGGCGGGTTTAAGGCGGATGTGCCTAAGGCGGTGATTTTCCCCGCTGCACCAGTGTTCTGCGCAATGGGTGCTTCGATCATGGATGTGGTTCACCTGTATGAACAGTCTCGTCGACTGGTATTTATGGAGCCTGAGACGGAAAAGATCGTGATCGATCGAGAAGCCTTTAACGAGGTGGTCAGTAAGCTGATCGCAAAAGCAAAGCAGGAACTTTTGTCTGAAGGCTTGCCCGAAGAAAGTGCGGTGTTCTCGCTCGAACTTGACATGCTTTATGGTGGCCAGGTCAATGTGAAACGGACCAGTAGTCCGGTGTTGCAAATCAAGTCCGATCAGGATGCGCAAGATGTTTATGATGCATTTGAAAAGGAATTTTCTGAAGCATTCTCGCCATTGGTTGTGAACAAGCCGGGCGGCGTGTATCTGGACCATTTCATGCTGCGGGTTACTGTTCCGACAGAGAAGCCGGAGATTCCCGAATATCCTCTTCAGGGCGATAGTCCAGAGGGCGCGCATTTGGGGGATCGTGAATGTTATTGGCCTGAAACTGGTGAAACTGTGCTTACACCACTATATAGTTTTGAGACGCTTCAACCTGGAAATGTCGTAGAAGGTCCGGCTATCATTGAAGCCGAACTCACCACTATTGTGGTCGTCCCACATCAAAAGCTTTCGATCGACGAGCATGGTTTAGGCATTCTTGAGAGTAAGGAAGCCGCCGCCAAGATTGACACGGCACTGCAATCCGCAGAGGTTGTATAAAATATTAGGAGAATGTGATGGGTATTCCTACACTTGAAGAAAAGCTGGATTGGCTAAAGCCTGCTCCGGCAACTGAAGAAGAATTGCTAGAAGCAGCCAAAATTACGCCTGCTCAGTTTGAAATCGGCTTTCAACGGACGAATGATATTCTTGATGAAGGCATGGACGTTTTTGTGCGTTCTTGCAGATGTGCGATGGGGGTCGCTGGTGACTCTCTCGTCGGGATTTTGACCGCGAACGGGGATTTGGTGAACGGTTCTTGCGGAACCTATTTGCACTCTGTGATTCCGCCATTGGTTGTTAAATACATTATTAATAAATACGGCAAAAATCCAGGTATTAAAGATGGTGATTTGTGGTTCGCAAATGATGCCGTTTATGGCGGTGTGCATAACCCTGATCAAATGGTTTGTATGCCCGTTTTTCATGAGGGTGAATTAATCGCGTGGACTGCGGCTTTGGTGCACACAACGGAAACTGGCGCTATCGAACCGGGTGGCATGCCAATTTCGGCAAAAACACGGTTTGAGGAGGGTATGAATCTACCCCCATTGAAGATTGGATCAAATTTCGAACTCAATGAAGATGTTGTGACGATGTTTCAGGCCTTTGGTCTGCGTGCAGAGGCAATGATCACGGTTGATTTGAAAGCTCGCTGCACGACAGCAGACCGTGTGCGAACACGTTTGCTGGAACTGGTGCAACGCAATGGTGTCCCATATATGAAGGGGCTGTTCAGGAAGATGCTTCAGGTTGCTGATGAAGGCGCCAAAGATATTATCAAAGGCTGGCCTGAGGGGACATTTCGCTGCGTCACCTTTGCCGATGCTGCAGGTATGGAGCAGGGATTGGTTAAGTCATGCTCGATGTCAATGACGATCAAGGACAGCAAGATGACGGTCGATCTGTCCGGAACCGGAGCTGAAACACCATCTATATATAATGCGCATCCACAAGCGGCTATCGCGCATTTCTCGAACTATATTTACGAGTATCTTTTCCACTCATTACCAATAAGCAACGGCACTTTTAACTCGATTGATTTTAAATTTGGCCAAAATACTTGCTTAAGTCCCGACCCTCGGGCGGCGACATCGGGTTCGGTGATGATATCGACAGGTGTGATGAGCGCTGTGCACAATTGCTGTGCGAAAGCATTGTTTGGGAGTGATCAATGGGAGCAAGCAGGCGCATCAATGGGCAATGGCGGAAACGCGCTTGTTACTGCCGGTGTAAATCAATGGGGATACAGCTATTCCGATATGATGGCCTATTCGATCAACACCGAAGGACAAGGTGCTCGTCCCGTTGAAGATGGTATGGACGCGTTTGGTTTTCCTTGGTGTGTGTTCGGGCGCGCTCCGAATACGGAGCTTGTAGAAAATGAATTCCCGCTACTAATCCCCATGTCAAATCAATGGGCGGACAGTTGCGGCCACGGCAAACATCGCGGCGGTGTAGGCACGGCGCAGCTATGGGTCGCGCATGAGACCACCGAAATATATATGATGGCGATTGCCGATAATACCAAATTGCAAACACCGCAGCCGCTTTTCGGTGGCTATGCACCCTGCACGGTTCCTGGCATTTCGGTTCGCGATTCGAAGTTGAAAGAACAGTTGGCTCGCGGTGACGCTCTGGACATGGATTGGCACAAAATGCTGACTGAAAAGACCATCGAAGGCGAATATCGTGCGCAGTTCCAGGGAAGGTCGGTGGAGCCATATAAGGATGGTGATGTCCTTACATTCGCATTTTCTTGTGGTGGCACCGGATTTGGTGATCCACTAGACCGCGATCTGGAATCGGTTGGTGTCGATATCGACAAGGGCGTGGTAACCCGCGATGTAGCGCTGTCGATATATGGTGCCATTTGGGATGATCAGTTCGAACGGGTCGACATTGAAGCCAGTGAGGCCGAAAGAGTTCGCTTGAAGGCTGCCAGAATTTCTCGCGGAGTTACATGGAACGACTTCGATGCCAGTTGGGCCAAGAAGAAACCTTCAGAAGAAATTCTGAAATATTATGGTAGTTGGCCAGAAGGGGTACTAGAAACGCCGTTGTTGAGGGCTTAGCATATGTCGTTGCAGCATCAGATGAAGGATATGGCGCGCAAGGCTGGGTCGGCGGACTCACCCTTGTTTGCGCCGCTGGCTAGGGCTGTTGCTTGCCAAATTGAAGCTATTACCCCGCAGGAAATGGTTACAGATCCCATGCAATTGATCAAGGGGGTCAGTAGCCTGCGCCGGGCGGCAGGACTTGACACTATAGCAATCGCCGCCCCATCGACGATGGAGGCAGAGGCTTTGGGTGCGCAGGTGGACTATTCTGCCTGGCCTCCCAAAGTCGTGGCACCGGCACAATCGATAGTTGATACGTCTGCCGACTTTTCTGAGCTTTGGGGCCGTTCGGAGGCACTTTCTGCTGCCATAGAAGGCACGCGGCGCTTGGCACCAGAAATAGACGAGAACACATTGATCGTAGCGGGTTTGACCGGCGCGTCTAATCTGCTTCGACAACTTCTCGCAAAAGGGGAAGAGCCGACGCTCGATAACTGCGAAGGGGTGACCGCCGCGCTGGCCGCATTGGTCAGAACATTCGGCCAGGCAGGGGCGAATGTTATTGTGATGCATGAAAGCCTTCCATTGGTCGAAGATTGGGTGGATTTGTACGGCACGATTGCAAATACTGCGAAATTTTTGAAAATACCGCTGATAGTGCTTGCCGATGATGATACAGACTGGCCGAGACTGGCTACGCCCAAAGATTGGGTCCAGACTTTGCCTAATGATACCGAAAAATGGGGAAATATCGTCGGCCAAGATGATTGTCGAATTGCCGTCACAACCGGAGAAGTTCCCGCAAATACTCCAATGGAAAAGCTGTTAGAAAAATTGGCATTGGCTAAGAAAAGCTTGGGAAGTTAAATGTCGTTTCACGCTACACCTGTCACAGTTCTCACAGGGTTTTTGGGAAGCGGCAAGACAACATTGATCAATCATTTGCTGAAAGAAAATCATGGCCATCGCTTGGCAATCATTGAAAATGAATATGGCGAGGTTGGTGTAGATTCAGAATTGATTGAACGGCCCGATGATGAAGCAATTGTGCAGTTGGATAACGGCTGTGTATGTTGCACAGTTCGCGGCGACCTTGCCAATGCATTGGATCGTTTGGTCAAAAGCCGTGAAGCGGGTACCATCGACTTTGACCATGTCGTTATCGAAACAACTGGCCTGGCCGATCCGGGGCCAATCGCGCGAACGTTTCTGGCTGAATCGGCAATTCTCGATCATTATTATCTTGATGGCATTGTTACTCTGGTCGATGCCGTGAACGGTGTAAAAGCGATCTCGGCGAGGCGCGAAGCTCGCGCACAAATTGCATATGCTGATCGCTGCTTCATGACCAAATGTGATTTGGCAACTGAAGATCAGATGACTGCTTTGAAGAGCAAGCTTATCCAGATGAACAGGACCGCCGAGATTGTCCGGGTGTCGCCGGATGATCTATCAATCCAGAATATTGCCGATCAGGTTTTGATGATCAAAGGCTTTCAGCTCGATAGATTTGATACCAGTCAAACCAGCAGTCATTCCGTCGGAAGCGATATTGCGCAGGACCATTCAGAGTGTCACTTGGGGCATGAAGATTGTGATGGGCATCATCATCATGACGACGACGATCACCTTAGTGACGTTGTTTCCATATATTGGGAATGTGAACGACCATTAGATGCGCAACAGTTCGATTTGGCAATGGCCGCTTTAACGGATCGTTATGGTGATGACCTTTGGCGGATTAAAGGGCTTTTGAACGTAGCGGGAAGTCGCAGGCGACTTATCGTTCAAGGGGTTAATGGGCTGTTGAATATAAATGGTACGACCTATTGGCGGCCATATGAACCGACCAAGAGCAAATTAATATTAATCGGTGAAAAGCTCGAGCGAGATGCCATCATCGCGTTGCTGAATTCTGTCGTGATCAACACCAACTGACCCAGCATCAGTATATTATGTGACTGGAACTTATGTGTCGCTGAGAGGTGGAAGCTGAGAGTGTTAGTTCAAGGCGGCTCTCTCGTTTTCGAATTAGCCGCTGTCCATCGTTAGATAAGATGGGACAGATGTGGGTTTGAGATAGGTGAATATTTGGGTCCATCTATTGCTTGATGTTAAGCGGCGATCGTGCTTCGATAAAGTAGGCATATGCGGGTGTGGTGTTTTTGATGTTCTCGTCACAACGTTGGTGGTTGTTGTGTTCGATGAACGCTTCGACCTGCGCTTCAAGATCGTTGGGCAGATAATAACTCTCGAGCAGGATGCAGTTTGGGGAGGGTGATGCCAACGTTCGATTTTGCCCTGGATTTGAGAATGGAACGGCACGCCGCGAAGGTGACGCACCTTCTTGTCGGCCAGACAATCGGCCGACTCACCTGAAACGTGGCTGGGATCCTTATCGCCGGGTAGACGCGTCTTGTGCGGCACATGAGATGAGTCACAGCATGATGCTTCCCGTGCAAGCTCCAGTGTTTCGATGACATCTTCTGGCGAATGGCCGTGCACAGCTTCCATGCAATGATGAAGCGAGAATAATCGTCTAGGATGGTCGACAGATAATATCAGCCCCATCCAACGGTCTTGAGATAAGTAAGGTCGGTCTGCGACCTCTGGTTAGGCGTTGTCGTCTTGTTCATGAAATCACTGGCGGCCTTGATTACGATAAAGTTCGGGCTGGTGATCAGGTTGTGCGCCATGCGTATGCGGCAAAAGCTGGCCGCCGATCACTTTCAACGCATCCTCGTCGAACCGCTTATACAGGTTATACCAGTGGTAAAAGGTAGGTCGGGCTAAGCCCAGCCTATTCAGAGTCTGCTTCGCGGGTAAGTGAGAGCGTTCGATAATGCGGATGATCTCAAGCTTTTCTGATTCGGGATATCTCACCCTTCGTCTTCCCTATTCTCGACCATGCTTTTTTGGAGCAAACGGTTCTCGACCATTTGTAATACTAGCCCGGAGCAATATCTTCCCGGCGGCATAGCTCGGCAAAACTATCCTGGCTGCGCAGACCTTTCAGCATGATCCGTATCTGATCTTTTACGCTATGTTGTTTGCGGATCGCTCTGCGAACATCGTTCACCACACGCTCTATGGAGGCTTTGGAGTTTTCCTGTTTTGGTTTCACCGTCATTTTCTACGGTCATTACGATGAAATCAAAATACTCTCCTATTTATGCAACCAATCTGGTTATTGAACGCTGACGGGAGATACAGGCATATTTTAAGCATCCAATAAAAAGCCCCGCAAAAGCGAGGCTTTTTATCTTAAGTCAACAGCAATGTTTAAAATTCATAACCAATTTTAAGGCCCCACGTCATCGGCTCACCATAGCCTTCGAGGTTGCACCCACAGGCGCCAGAAAGGTCTAGCCCGACAGAAGCATAGCGCTTATCAAACAGGTTTTTTATGTATCCGCCCACGGACAAACCGTTGTTCGTCTTATAGCTGGCGTTCAAGTTAAAAAGTTCCCATCCCTTTAATTTGTCTGCGCTAAAGTTTTGGGCGTTGTGAAAGAACGAAGATTGAAACGACATCGATCCAGCAAGATAGAGGGTGCCGTCACCAAGATCAGTTGTATAGGAAAGGCTGGTGTTACCTGACCATTCCGGAGTATAAGTTGGTCGCAAATCAACAGTGGTTGTTGGCGTGTTCGGAAAATCTCGAACATTTGCATCAATATATGCAATTTGGCCAGAGAGCTGAAGGCCGTCAACAATCGTGATCGATCCATCAAGTTCTACCCCGATGCTATCAGCATCCAGGTTGCTTACTTGTCCGCGCAGGCCTTGGAAAAGATAGGATTGGTAATCTGAATAATCATAATGAAAGACTGTTCCGTTCAACCGAAAACCGTAGCCGCTAAGCTTGAAACCAGCTTCATATGACAGCAGTACTTCTTCATTATAAGGGATGTCGTTAGGGTTGAGCGATGGCGAAGCTTCAAAATACTGGCCATTATAGCTACCGCCCTTTACACCGCGGTTGACACCGGCATAGAGCAACAAGTCGCTATTCGGGCGATATTCCAATTGGAGCTTGCCAGCCCAATAGGTGTTTTTGCGAGAATCAACGAAATCGGGGTAAATTGATCCTAGGCTTTGCGAGCTGTCTTTGAGATCAACACTATAAGCATTGTCACTAAGAAAAATTTCAGTGCCATAGTCGTAATTCTGATCTTCTTTAATGACACGACCACCCATGACCACGGTCCAATCGGGTGCGAACTCCCAGTCAAATTGACCAAATACCGAATAGCTGTCCGTTTTGAGGCGGAATACTGCCAGCGGGTCTACGCCATTTGCCAGCGCACCTGGAATGCCAAAGCCGCCCGCTGCCGGCGGTAAATCAAAAACCAGAGCGAAATATGAGCCATTGGGGCCCAAGATTCCTTGTGCGTTGAATGCATCGACATGCAAATAATATAATCCGGCCTGCCAATTGAAACCGTCATTATCTTGGCTAAATCTTAATTCGGTCGAGACGCTATCGATATCGGCCTTGTTTCCGAAAAGGAAGATGTTACCCGGCGATGCATCTGCATCCAAAAGGAACTCCTTCTTGTAGTTGTTCATTCCGGTTACCCAAGTTAGGTCAATATCACCCAAGCGCCCATTTACGTGGCCCGTAAAATTGTAGGCATCGAAAGTGTTCAGATCACGCAATGCATAATCCTTAGACAATTGCCTATTTCCAATGTCTACCGGGTAGTATCCGAACCATGTCTGGCCTGCAAATCGGGTCATGCTGGCACCGGTTGGCGCAAATATTGGCCCTGGGCCCTGTTGGAACGCCTGAAATGCAAAAATTGAGGGGTCGAAGTAGTTATTTCCATTTGGGCCAATGACACTACGCGTATCATTCGCATCAATTCGCACAGTATCCACCACAACGCCATTGGCATCAACCACAGGAGCTGCGACCGAAGATGCCCAGGGGGATTCTGAAAAACGCTGGCGTGTACCGCTAGCGGAAAGCCTGACGTTCCAGTCTTCATTCAACTCTGCATATAGTTGGATACGGCCTGATAACGTGTCTTTGTCACCAAGATTTTCGCCTACGTTGAAGTCGCGGGGTAAAAATGATTCGATTGCCGCCGGATTTTGGCCGTTAACGGCTGAGCCGCCATTGTACACATTGTTCCACATGGAATCATTGCGATCCCAGATAGCGGAGGCTCGGATTGCAACATTTTCGCCAAGGGGAATATTCAAGGCGCCTTCCAAGGCGGTTTTCTGAAACCGACCATAGGTTGCATCAATGTAACCAGACCATTCTTCAAGTTTTGGCTTTTCGATTACAAAGTTTACAAGTCCGCCCGTAGCATTTCGTCCGAACAATGTTCCCTGAGGCCCTTTGAGAGCTTCGACACGTTCAATATCGAATAACGCCATCGACTGCCCTTGCTGTGAAGCAATATATATATCATCAATATATACTGCTACTGGAGCCTCAATGGCGTCGTTAAAATCGCTCTGGGTTACGCCCCGTATCGAAAATTGGACGCTTTGACCACCATATGTACCAGATAAAGTCACACCGGGGGTCAGCGAGGCGACATCTGAACTGACTGTGATGCCTTGTTGCTGCAGTGCTTCTCCGCCATACGCCGATATAGCGATGCCTACATCTTGGATGTCCTGGCTCTTACGTTGCGCTGTCACAATGATTACATTTGAATCGGCTTCCGAACTAGCGGCGGTTCTATTCTGACCGCGCTGTTCGGCTTGCTGGGTGTCTTGGGCATAACCTATTGTTGGTAAAAATGCTGTCGAAGACAGCAAGGTAGCAGCTAACCCTTTCGAGTAAACGGCTTTTGCATGCGATTTAAATATCATGACTATTCCCTCCCGTGGTTTGGATCGCTGGCCCGTTAACTAGGCAATGCACCCAAATTTCATTATTGGTCTTTAAGAGCGTTTATTCTCTCCCGCGACTCCGTGGAATTGGGGTTGATGACCTAGTCAATACATATAATTGCTTAGGCTTGATTAAGTGCCGTCATTCAGTTGTTGCCAAACGGATGCTCGAGATAGTACTGGAACGCTGCGAGTTATCGCCTAGATAGCTGAGGGCGACGTTCAGCGATGAACGGAGGAATCCAGCATTTACAGGCTTTTGAAGTGGCATGTCTTGATCACCAGTCCGAGCTTTATCGCGATAGATGCCGCCAGTGTGTTCAGGGATAAGACGACCGCCGTCACAGACCAGTCCACCCCCTCGCAAGCGTCTTGCGCCAACATCGGTTTGGTTAACGACAGTTTCACCTACATCGATGGATAACTGACCGGCAGACATCGGAAAGGCCGTGAACATTCCCGTCCGAATCTCGAAAAAATAACCTGGCCGCCCAATGTTCTACGCCCGATAATGTCATCGGCAAACTCTTCTGCAAATGCAGCCATGCTCTTGGCGTTGAACTCGTCTGATTGGTAAGAAACGTTGAAATGGGAATTTGGACTATAGGGCGGCGTTTTAACTTTTTTGTTAGAATGGAACATTCTGAAAAGATAACTGATTGTTTTTTCATCGTCAGAAGCGACGCACGCTTCTAAACCGAATTGACCAGACTTTGAATTTTCGGTGATTTGAAAGCCAGAACAGGTTGTTCGATTATCTAGCTTAACTTCCCTATAGGCTGGCAGTATAGACTGGGATAATCGTGATTGCGCCAGCTGGTTTATCCCAATTTAGATTAGCGGAAACGTCCGAGAGCTCATTGTCCATATTCTGAGTATTTGACAATCCGGTTGAAGTGTCACCCGTAATGAAAATATCGGTGTTGTTATAAACTGCTTGCGCACGCGGATCGCTTAAACCAACACTGTTATCGAGATTATAATTGAACGCAAGGCTAGGGCTACTAACTACGGTCGAACCGGGTCCGTTACCCTTTATCGGAAATAATCATCACTGACTTTCAGATAGAAATATTTGGTTGGCTCGACCAATAATGAAAGGGGTGCTCCCAGATCATCCTGATCATCGGTACCATCAGACATATACCCATAGTGTTTCACGTAAATTGCAGCGGTTCTTGCCGCGGCATTATCGCCGGGCGGAAAATTATTGGCGACACCAAGACGCAGCGCACCACAATTGCTGTATTCGGCGCCTACTGACGGAAAGCTCCCCAATTTTTGGGTGCGACGGGCATCACATTCACCGCTCCACCAATCGCATTCCGTCCATAAGTCGAGCCTTGAGGCCCTTTTGTAAACTTCAGCCTTCAAGGTCGCAGAAAAAACCGGTTGCTTTCGACGGTCTGCTGACAAAAACGTCGTTGAATTTGAATGCAACGGCCGAATCCGAAAGGGAGTTTCCATCAAAATTGTACACCGCGAGAATAAAACAGACTGTATGGACCAGCCGGTGTCGCCACCGGTAGCGATGGAATGATAGCGGTTAACTCAGTTCGATTTGTTACATCAGCATCTCGAAGCGGTTCACCTGACACAGCACCAACGGGAATTGCCGCCTTTTGCGGACCTTCTGATCGACGTTGCGCCGACTTCCACAATTTCGTCAAAACCAGTGGCTTATTGGGCTGATTTTGATTGGGCTTTTAGCCTTATAGCCGCTTATGCTTCAAACCCAATTGATCGGACAATTATGACTTATCAGCGTTATGCATATCACTAATCTGGGCACAGTCGTGATATCCATTCTATCGGTGTCGACCGGTCCCTCAGAGGGGAGTTATTCAATATGTTTAATATTTCTAACTCATCATCTTTTTTAACGTTTTGCTTGGAGTATATCCCATTTGCTCAAGCTTTTCACATATGGTGCTTATCCCCGTTTGCTGTGCATGAAACATTGGCAATAGTATACTTGACAAAGCAGGGCATTATGGAACATGATTCGCGCGACAGGTCGGCGCTAGCAAAACAGAACATTGAGATTACGCCAGAGATGGTGGAGGCGGGCCGCTTGGCTCTAATCAACTGGTTTGAGGGGGAAGGTGATTTCCCCAGTGGCGCGGTATCCGTCTTTAGCGCCATGCTCCCCAGTGCAAAATTGGTGGACTTGTCGGCTTGTTCTTTCGCAGGCGGAGGCAAATTGGCGGATTTGGGCTAAAGTTAGCTCTCCCTCAAGCAGACTTAGTTCCGTTTTTTGTTCCCAGCAACTTAGCCGATACCGACCTCGTGACACCCGCGTCCAAGTGCCATGAAAGTAGTAGCCTCGCTCCAGCGAGAGTTTCGACAGGTTGGAATTAAGAGTGTTGATTGTTTTGTTCATTGTTTCGGCGGGGAATGCATCACGGCAAAGAGAATACCATTTTTGACGCAATCGCTTGAAATCCATGCGTAGGTATTCAAGCGGCTTCCCGTCAGTATGGATAGCGGCCATCGCGCTGGCGTGAAGAATTAGGTTTTGTTCAATGCTGGCCCATGCGATAGTTATTCGGCCCAATTCCTTCGCTAGTGTGTCGGGCAAAGATTGAGGTTCTGCCATGAATAATACCAATCAAGAAAAAGAAGACGAGGTTCTAAAGCGGATGCTAAAAACACCGCCTAAGCCTCATAAGCCGTCAGGAAAGAAAAAGTCCAATGACAGAAACACTGATAGCGATAACGGCGATAGCTAGCGCGACCGTCGCAATTGTGTTGGCAGTAGCGGCCTTGTCGTTTGCTTCTCGTGCCAAGCGGTTGGCTTCTTTAGCCTCTTCGGCAAGAGTGCGAGAAGAATCCGCTGCGGATCGTTGCGCGGATGCTTGGGCGCGGGTCAGTGCGTTAGCTTCTCTGGAAGCTGATATACTTTCTTCACGGTCACGTTGACCGATCCAATGTTCAGCTAACCTTTTTTTCTCACTGTTGAAACGACCTGTTGCTAAAAGATGGCGAACTTGCAGGGGCGTTTTTTCATCGAGGTAAGCATAAAAAGTTTCAATTTCACCGTCGTTCATATTCGGCCTTTCAACGATAGTATCGCTTACGCTTTTCACCGATCTGGCGACCGTTAAGCGTGTATTTAGGCTGCTGCTGCAACAGGCCGCCGATAGGTCAGGCGCTTGCCACGAGCGCCCTTTAGGGCTTCTGTGGAGCGTTCAAAGTCATTCATCTTGCGGGTGTTATAGCGAAAGTCAAACTCGACAGCATAGCGTTTCAAATGCGCTTCGCTGACATGGTGATAAACGCCGATGATACCGCGCTTGAAAATGGAGAAAAAGCCTTCAATCGTATTGGTGTGGAAAACACCGGAGCGGCCATATTCGCCAAGGCTGTGCTTGACGACACCGTGACCGACATATTCTTTACCCGCTGCTTTGTAGCCGTTGTGATCGTCAGTCATCAGCCAGCTACCGCGATGGGCATTGGTAACGAGAACTTGGCGCAATAATGGGCCGGTGACTTTGGCAACATGAAAGCTGCGAACCTTGCCGCCGCGCTCGACTAGGGAGATAACGGGCTGCTTCTGGTGGAACGGGCTTTTGTTTTCGCCATGACGTTTGCCTTTGTGACGATTTTTGACTTTACCGCCTACATAGGTTTCATCGGCTTCCACGGTCTTGCCGTAACCGCCGATAGGGCCTTGGTCGGTGTCTTTCATGGCTTCACGGATGCGGTGCATCATGAACCATGCTGTTTTGTAGGTTACGCCGATCATGCGGGCAATCTGATGCGCGCTCATGCCTTTCTTGGATGAGCAAAGCAGATGATTGACCAGCAACCATTTATTCAAAGGAACCTTGGAACGCTCAAAAACCGTTCCGACAGTCACGGTATATTGCTGGCGGCAGTCATTGCACTGGACAACGCCCTTGCGGACGGTGCCACCGGGATGCGCCTTGGTGGCCTTGCGCTTTTGCGGTGGCAGCCGTTTTGCATTGAATGAGCCACAATGAGGGCAGACAGGACCGTCTGACCAGTGAAGGGCCTCAAGATGCTCACGGGCAGCGTCTTCATTGCTGAAGCGAGGGGCGAAAATGTCGATTGCGTTTTCCATATGATTGTAATGCAGCAATGGGGCTGCTTTGTCAAGTATACAATTGCCGAAACATTGGTCCGCCAGTCCATTTCGGCCATCCATATCCGTTCAGCCAAACCGTATCAATGTCCGATGCTCGAAGCGCAATACCTTCGCCGAGAAGCTGTGCGCCTTCATTCACCATCGGCCAAAGCAGTCGGTCCAGTATCTCATCATCGTCAAAGTCTCTGCGCTTTTGGCCATTATCGTCCGCGAAATTTGTGACAATTTCTTCCGCAATGATCGATGGCTGCGGCTTACCAGCGGAGTCATAATCGTAAAAGCCAGCCCCCGCCTTTTGCCCGAGTCGTCCCGCTTCGCATAATCGTTCGCGGATGGTCGAACCAGTGGATGTCTCTGCCGACCAGCCGAGGTCCAATCCGGCGAGGTCACCGATTTTAAACGGTCCCATCGGGAAGCCAAATTCTTCCAACACGCGATCTACATGCTGAACACAAGCGCCCTCGACTAGCATGGTTTCGGCTTCTTTGCGGCGAACAGCCAGCATCCGGTTCCCGATAAAGCCATAGGCATTTCCGGATATTACTGGCAGTTTCTGGATCCGTTTTGCTAAGGTGAGTGACGTCGCCAAAACATCAAGCGCTGTATGTTTTCCGCGAACAATCTCTAGCAGCTTCATAATATGGGCAGGTGAGAAAAAATGCAGCCCGACAATATCTTGTGGACGTCTGGTCACTTCGGCAATGGCATCAATATCAAGATAAGATGTATTGGTGGCGAGAATGGCATTTGGTTTCATCACATGGTCAAGCTCGGTGAAAATTGCCCGTTTCACGTCCATTGTTTCAAACGCTGCTTCGATGACCAGGTCGGCTTGGGCTAGCCTGTCAATATCAACTGTTGTAGAAAGGGATGCCAAGGCTTTATTGGCTTTGTCACGCGATGTGCGCCCAGACCGGAGATTTCCCTCAATAGCTGATTTGATTTTGGTAACGCCGCAATTTAGCGCTTTGCTATTACGTTCATAAAGCGTAACTGGCAATCCTGCGCTTAATAAAGCTATCGCAATTCCGCTGCCCATTGTGCCTGCGCCAATCACGCCAGTTGACGCAATATTGCGTGGTTCAATACCCTCCAATTCGGGCAATTTAGCCGCTTGTCTCTCTGCGAAAAAGACATGGCGCATCGCCGCATTTTGGGGGCCTTCGCGTAATTTTAGAAATATTTCTCGTTCTTTTTTTGCACCTTCGTCAAATTGAAGCTGCGTTGCCGCGCGAATGGAATCGACAATAGCTGTGGGTGCGTCATACCCCTTAAATTTGCGTGCATGTTTTGCTATGAAGCGATCGTAAATTTCATCTTCCACCGGTGCAGCTTCCATGTCGCGTGTGCGGCGGGGCTGTCGCCCGGCTATATGTCGGGCAAAGTTGATGGCCGTAGGGATTAACCCATCGGTTGCGAGTTCATCAATCAAGCCAATATCTGCTGCAGTGTGGGCAGATATCGGATCGCCCAATGCGATGATTTCCAATGCCCGTTCCACCCCGACAAGACGAGGAAGATACTGCGTGCCGCGGGCGCCGGGCATTAAGGCGAGCTTGACTTCTGGTAGTCCCAGTTTCGCTGAAGTAACAGCAACGCGCCAGTGACAAGCCATAGCGATTTCAAGGCCCCCGCCTAGGGCCGTGCCGTGTATCGCGGCGACAACGGCTTTGTTAGATGCTTCGATAACATCAACCACTTCGGTCAAAAATGGTTCGATTGGTGGTTTGCCAAATTCCTTCAAATCGGCGCCGGGAAAAAATGTTCGTCCAGCACAGGCAATGACCAATGCGTCGACATTTGCATCATTGTTGGTGCGGGCAATACCATCAATAATTGCCCGGCGAACAGCGGCAGAAATTGCATTGACCGGCGGGTTGTTTAGCGTGAGCAATGCAATCCCATCTACCACTTGCCAAGAAGAAATTTCAGACATGTTTATAGTCCTTTGAGTATATCCAACGTAGCCGGAGCCGCCTGTAATGCAGTGCGCTGAAGATAAGGCATCATGCCCAATATCCCGCCCAATTCCGCTCCGCCGCCCGCACGGCCCGGCCCACCATGTTGAAGATGCGGTAAAGCTGCGCCATGACCGGTCGCGTCGGCGGCGCTGTCACGATCAACAATCATCATGCGGCCATGGAATATGGAACTTCCTGAAACCATTGCAGCTACCACTGCTGGATCGTGGCTGAACAGTGACATGACAAGCGAGCCTTGCCCCGCATTTGCGAGAGCCACTGCATCGTCGATATCCTGATAAGGCATGATGGTGGATACGGGGCCGAAAGCTTCAACCGCGTGTACGGTTTCGGCAGCGTACGGATTTTCGCAGCGCAGCAGCGTGGGGGCATAAAATGCGCCGCCATCTAACGCACCGCCCAAGGCTAGTGGCTCACCGCCGGTGACAATAGACGCTTCCTTGCTGAGCAGTTTTACATTGGCGATCACATCGCTGCGCTGAGTAAGTCCAGCAAGTGCGCCCATGCGGCTTGCCTCATCGCGTGGATCGCCAACGGTGGTTTTGCTTAGCCGTGTGACAATCGCATCTTGCGCGGCGTCCAACAGATTTGCTGGCACCATTGCGCGGCGGATGGCAGTGCATTTTTGTCCAGCTTTTTGCGTCATCTCGCGCACGACTTCTTTTATAAACAGCGCAAATTCAGGGCTGTCAGCAGTGGTATCGTTGCCCAATATAGAGGTATTAAGACTATCCTGTTCTGCTGCAAACCGAACAGTGTTGGCGATGATATTGGGGTTGGCTTTCAATTTTTGGGCGGTGGCAGCAGAGCCAGTAAAGGCGACACTGTCTTGACCGTCTAACTGGTCCAGCAAATCACCCGTGTTGCCCAGCAATAATTGCACGGCACCAGCGGGTAAAGCGCCACTTTCAATCATGATTCGAAATGCCGCTTCGGTCAGATAGCACCCAACATGGCCGGGCTTTACAATGATCGGCATTCCGGCGAGCAAAGTGGGGGCCAATTTTTCGAGCATCCCCCAGACCGGGAAATTATAAGCATTAATATGCACCGCAACGCCAGTCAGAGGGGCCAATATATGTTGCCCCGCAAAATTGCCTCGGCTGATTGCTTCACGGCTGCCCTCTGTCATCACATGGGCATCGGGCAAGGCTTTGGCTTTTGATGCGTAAACGAACAATGTGCCGATGCCGCCATCAATATCGAATGCATTATCTCCGCGCGTGGCGCCGGTTAAAAAAGAGAGGCGGTAAAGCTCTTCCTTGCGTGCCGAAAGTGCATCGGCGAGGGCGCGAAGCATTTTTCCGCGTTGCTGAAATGTCATCGCTCGCAGCGCAGGGCCGCCGACTTTGCGGGCATGGTTAAGCATTATAGAGACATTGGCTGTGGCAGGCATGGTGGCGATAACCGAGCCATCAATGGCCGATTTGAGTTCGTCGCCGCCGCCTGCAGGGAGCCATTGATCTTCGCTGTAGGATGCCAAAGAGATGATGTCAGTCATTATGTAGTCCTTTTAGGAAATAAATTTTGATGCCAAAGTGGCATTTAGGTTCCATATTTTATCTGATGTAGATCATACGCGTTCAAGCAAGAGCGATATGCCTTGGCCTACGCCGACACACATTGTCGCAAGGCCGTAACGGCCTCCGATTCGTGTCAATTCCTCGGTCACTGTCATGGCGAGACGTGCGCCGGACATTCCGAGTGGATGGCCCAATGCTATTGCGCCGCCATTTGGGTTAACCCTGGGGTCATCATCCGCAATTCCTAGCTGGCGAAGTACGGCAAGGCCTTGCGCTGCAAATGCTTCATTCAGTTCAATTACCGAAAGGTCGTCATTTGAAATGCCGTAACGCTGCATCAGTTTTTGGGTTGCGGGCACAGGACCAATGCCCATGATGCGGGGTGCCACTCCCGCGCTTGCCATGCCGACAATACGCGCACGCGGCGTTAGGCCATTTTGTTTTGCAGCCTCTTGCGAAGCCACGATCATTGCTGCTGCGCCGTCATTAACGCCGCTTGCAGTGCCAGCGGTGATGGTGCCATCCGCCCTCACAAAGGGCCGTAATTTGGCTAGGGTTTCGATTGTGGTGGCGCGGGGATGTTCGTCTGCTTCAACGATGATATCTTCGCCGCGTCTTTGTGGAATGGATATAGAGGTAATTTCAGCGGCTAGCCTGCCATTTTCTTGCGCAATGGCGGCCTTTTGCTGGCTGCGCAGGGCGAAGGCATCTTGATCGTCTCTTGAGATTGCAAAATCGGAGGCAACATTTTCGGCAGTTTCCGGCATTGAATCCACACCAAAAGCGGCCTTGAGTGCCGGATTAACGAAGCGCCAGCCAATGGTCGTATCGTGAATTTCCGCATTGCGCGAAAAAGCGCTGTCTGCTTTTGGCATGACAAAGGGTGCGCGGCTCATGCCTTCTGCTCCGCCGGCGATGATGAAATCTGCGTCACCGCTACGAATGGCGCGGGCGGCGCCGCCAACGGCATCCAGACCAGATCCGCACAAGCGGTTGATGGTCGATCCGCCAACCGCTTGCGGCAGTCCTGCGAGCAATGCTGCCATACGGGCAATGTTACGATTATCTTCACCTGCTTGGTTGGCGCAGCCCATGATAATGTCATCGGTTTCATCCCATTGGGCATCAGGATTGCGTTCCATCAATGCGTGAAGCACATGCGCGGCGAGATCATCTGGCCGGATTTTGGCCAGGGCGCCGCCAAATCGTCCAATCGGTGTGCGGATTGCATCACAGATAAAGGCGTCGGTCATGAAATTCTCCCCGGTGATCATTAAAAGATGCATTATAAAACATAAAAGGAAAGATCAATCTCCGATTTTGAGGAGACCTACGTAATCTCAAGGCATTTTGCACCGAATTTTGGAGCCATAGTTGCAAGAAATTGTGTTATAATGCATTTAATTGCCTAGATAGGGTCATTTAAGCGCATAGGAAAAAGAAGGATGGGATATGGAAGAATTTGACGGGCGTGTGCGGTTTGCGATCGAAGGGAAGGTCGGGGTTCTCACGCTGATCCGAAGTGCTCAGCTCAATGCGTTTGATGCAGCTATGCATGTGGCGTTGGCCCGTTGCCTTGATAAGGTGGCTGCGAATAAAGAAATAGGCGTGCTAATTTTAACCGGACAAGGCCGCGCCTTCAGCAGTGGTCAGGATTTGGGCGAGCGCGCGGCTACATTTGCGGCAGGTGAAACACCCGATTTACACTCTTCCCTGGACAAATTGTACAACCCGTTAGTCCGGCAATTGGTGAATTTGCCCATACCAGTAATTGCGGCGGTGAACGGAATTGCTTTTGGCGCTGGCGCAGCGATTGCAATTGCATGTGATATTACACTTGCTGCTAAATCCGCTCGTTTCCAATTTGGGTTTGTCAATGTGGGATTGGGTCCCGATAGCGGAGCGAGCTGGACATTACCCCGTTTGGTCGGGGCACAGCGGGCCATGGATATGGCGCTTAGCGCAAATCCTGTCAGCGGCCTGGACGCTGAACATATTGGCCTTGTCGCGCGCTGCGTTGATGATGAAAAATTGTTGCCTGAGGCCATGGAGATGGCGTCGCAAATTTCCAAAAAATCCAGAGACGCAGTGCGGCTTGTTAAGCGTTGCCTGCGTGCTTCTGGGCATATTAGCCTCGATAATGCGCTTGATCTTGAACGTGATAGCCAGGCGCAACTTGCCAAATCGTCTATCTACCGCGATTCGGTGCTCCATTTTGCGGCAGGTAACCGCAAATAACGGCCGTTGTCCATGATATTGGCGCATCCATTCTCGATGAAGCGAGCAATGGCGAAGCGCCGCAAATTGACGGCCATTTCCGCAAATGGCATTATCCAAAACTTGGCGGGAGAAATTTTTGTTCGACGTAGCAACCGATCCAAGAGAACGGCCGCGTTGAAAGCCAAACATCCGGCAAAAAATGCGCGAGTTGAAATCACATTGGGATTCCTGGAGCAAGCAAATACTGCCCTATCCACTGACTAGCCACGCTATGGATTACAATAAGAAGATGTCGAATCGATATTAGGCAGTATAGCGAGCATAATTTGTCAAAGCACCAGTCCTGAAATATGCCAATGAATGGCGGTTTACCAGCCTATTTCGTAATTTCCGTTAAAGCCTAACCATAGCACGATTAGTCGTTCGGAAAGCTCGTTCGCTTTTTCTGACCAGCCGGCAAGGTCGGCTATGTCCAATATGTCTATTGCGCCGGCATCGGTGATAAAGCGAGCGCCCGAAAAGCTTTTAATGCATAATACGCCCGAAGCGCGGCGGGATAACACGCCGTTTGCGGCCAAGTCTCGCCGTTCAAACATGGCGGCGATGTCACACATTGCATCTTTCAATGCATCAGCGTCTTTATGCCAATCGGAAAGCCGCTCCTCAATCACTTGCCGTTTTTCAGCAAAAGGCATCGCTTTCAAAGTATATGATAGAAATTTCTGTTTGTCAGATGTGCAAAACCAACGAGCCATGAATTGGCTAACACGATAATCAAGCAATGAGCAGCGGGCTATAAATCCGCCAATCGCAGCATGTGCGGCTAGTATTTCAGCATCGCCCTCTTTTACTTCCATGATCTTGCTCCTAATTGCTTTTCGTCTCAAACAAAGCTGGCTGCCCATCGGGCGGCCCATTCGCCGGCAACATCTTCTGCCAATGTGCCGCTTGAGGCATCATGACGTTCTATATCTACCACCCGCGTAGCACCGCATGCGGACAAAACCGCATCCCAGCGATCACCGGCGGCACAAAATGTATCTGCATAGGTCCGGTCGCCCAATGCGAATAACGCATAGGATTTACCGGACAAGTCGACTCCCGCTTCAAGCCCTTCAAACAACGTGATGCCATTGTCGGGAATTTCGCCATGCCCATAGGTCGATGATACAATTATCAGCATATTGTAGTCCCCAAGCGAGTTGGTATCTAAGCCATCCATCACGTGACGGTCGCTCTCGATTCCCGCCGCTCCCAGCGCATCTTCTATTTCTTCGCCACACATTTCGGCAAGGCCGGTCATTGTTGCGACAAATATGCCCGCTCGCAAATTACCGCTCGACATTATCATCCCCATCAGAAATATGAATCTTAATACAACCTCAATATGCATTATATAACAGGTTTGCAAGTGACTATGAACAACAGAGCAGTAACAAATTTTAAGGGCAGCTTAGAAATTGCCGATCGTATTCGGTCCGCAAGGGCGCGGGCTGGGCTGACGCGTAAGCAACTGGCAGCGGCGTCAAATGCATCGGAAAGATATTTGGCAACGTTAGAGGCGGGGATGGGTAATCCATCCGTTGAAATGTTAGTGGCAATTGCAGAAGCTCTGAATATCGCAATGGCAGAATTGTTGCCCTTGGGCGGGGAGCAGGATTCGGCGGTCGGCCAGGCGGCGTCACAATTGCGCCGATTGCCACCAGAACGCATTCCAGAGGCGTTGGCATGGTTAAAAAAACCTTCGCAGGGACGGCAGGAAAAAGCGCAGCGTGTATCACTAGTTGGGCTGCGCGGGGCAGGTAAGACTTCCCTAGGGAAAAAGCTTGCAAGTCGCATGAATATACCATTTTTTGAGATTTCAAAAGAAATTGAAAAGCATTATGGCGGGTCAATCGCTGTCTTGATGGAGATTAACGGTCCCACTGCATTGCAGCGTTACGAAGGTGAGGTGTTGAAGGAAATACTGGGCAACAACGCCTCGGCTATAATCGCTGCGCCGGGCGCGATCGTTTCTGCTGGTGCGCTCTATGATAAGCTGCTCGAATCGTCATGGACTGTCTGGCTGGAAGCTAGTCCCGAAGATCATATGCAACGCGTTGTGGCGCAAGGAGACATTCGTCCCATGGCGGGTAACCGCTCTGCGATGAATGACCTCAAAAATATATTAGCTGCACGCGAACTGGATTATGCTCGGGCGGACGCCCGTATCAACACGTCTTTGCAGGATTTCGACGCAACATTGGACATATTGGAGGGTGTGGTGGACTCATTCGCATGAACTATAGTGCTTGTTTGATTTAATTTTATGCGCTATGCCGCTTTTCGAATCTAGGATCGAGGAGCGAATGATATGGCCACCCAACTCGCCGTCACATCGGCAGAGACTTTTTATACTTATGACCAAAACGGTGATGAATATAATCACTGGCGGGTAGATATTGATGGCAGCATCGCCACTATCACAATGGATGTAGATTCTGAAGCGGGTCTGGTTGACGGCTATAAGTTGAAACTAAATAGCTACGATCTGGGCGTCGATATGGAGCTGCATGATATTGTGCAGCGTATACGTTTTGAACAGCCCCAGGTTGGTTGCGTTGTTTTGACGAGTGGGCAGGACCGGATATTCTGTTCTGGTGCCAATATTTATATGTTGGGAACTTCAAGCCATGGATGGAAGGTTAACTTTTGCAAATTCACCAATGAAACGCGCAACGGATTTGAAGATAGCTCGCAAAGTGGTAGTCTGAAATTTCTAGCTGCGGTTAATGGTACATGCGCCGGCGGCGGTTATGAAGTCGCCTTAGCTTGTGATGAAATACTGCTGATTGATGACCGTTCATCGGCTGTGTCGCTTCCCGAAGTGCCTTTGCTTGCCGTGCTTCCGGGCACAGGCGGCCTGACTCGCGTTGTGGACAAACGCAAAGTACGGAAGGATCTGGCTGATGTATTCAGCACTTCGGAAGAGGGTGTGCGTGGACGCCGCGCGAAAGACTGGGGTTTGGTTGATGACATTGCGCCAAGAGGCAAGTGGGACGAGAAAGTGCGCGAGCGTGCAGAAAGTCTTGCTGCGGAAACATCGCGCCCCAGCAGCGCGCAAGGCGTAAGGTTGACTCCGCTTGACCGGAAAATTGATGAGGCAGGCTATCATTATCCCAACGTCGATGTCGCCTTTGATCGCGATCGCGGGTTTGTAACCATCACGGTGAAGGCGCCAACGGATCTGCCGCCTGCGGGTGCCTCTGCCATTCAGGCAAAAGGCGTGAATTTCTGGCCACTGGCCGTAGCGCGGGAATTGGACGATGCGATATTACTGCTTAGAACAAATGAACCGAGTCTTGGGCTTTGGGTGCTGAAAACAGAAGGTGATGGCAACAATGTGCTGGCCTATGACGAAGCGCTTCTAGCCAATCAAGAGCATTGGTTTGTGCGTGAAGTCATCGGCATGTTGCGCCGTGCATTGTCACGCCTCGATGTTTCTTCGCGCTCCTTATATGCCATGATCGAGCCGGGTTCCGCCTTTGCAGGGACGCTGGCAGAGCTGGCCTTTGCCGCCGACCGATCTTATATGCTAGAGGTGATCGAAGATCCCGAAAAAGGGCCAAATTTGCTACTCGGAAAAGCGAATTTCGGGCTCTATCCCATGTGCAACGATCTTTATCGACTGCAATCCCGTTTCTTTGGTGATGAAGCGCGTTTGGCCGAGGTCACGGAGCTTTCTGGTTCGGCCATCCCGTCTGGTGAAGCCTATGATCTGGGGCTAGTCACATTTGCCCCTGATGATCTGGATTGGGATGATGAGGTTCGTTTGGCAATTGATGAACGAGTTGGCCTGTCCCCCGATGCTTGCACGGGCATGGAAGCCAGTCTTCGCTTTGCCGGGCAAGAAACCGTCTGGTCAAAAGTTTTTGGCCGACTATCCGCATGGCAAAATTGGATATTTATTCGTCCCAATGCCGTTGGTGAAGACGGCGCATTAAAATTATTCGGCACCGGCCGTCGCGCCGATTTTGATAAAAATCGCGTTTAAGGAGACATAAAATGGCTATTGATTATACCACTAAAATCCCGAACAATGTTGATCTCTCAAATGATCGCGCGCTGCAACGCGCGCTAGAACATTGGCAGCCCGCCTTCATAGATTGGTGGAAGGATCTTGGGCCGACTAGCTATCAGGACGCAGATGTCTATCTGCGTACCGCGACTTCCGTTGATGCAAAAGGTTGGGCGACATTTGGCCATGTGAAAATGCCGGATTATCGATGGGGCATCTTTCTTGCGGATCAGCAAACTGACCGTACAATCGGTTTTGGCGATCACAAAGGCAAGCCCGCATGGCAGCAGGTGCCAAGCGAATATCGTTCGGTACTACGCCGTTTGATTGTGACTCAGGGTGATACCGAACCTGCATCGGTTGAACAGCAACGCATGCTCGCGCTTACCGCGCCGTCCATGTACGATATGCGCAACCTGTTTCAGGTGAATGTGGAGGAAGGCCGGCATTTGTGGGCGATGGTCTATCTGCTTCATGCCTACTTCGGACGCGATGGTCGTGAAGAAGCGGAAGAAATGCTGCACCGCCATTCCGGCGATGAAGATCATCCTCGCATTCTGGGCACGTTTAACGAACCAATTGATGACTGGTTGAGCTTCTACATGTTTACTTATTTTACTGACCGTGATGGCAAGTATCAGCTGAAATCACTGGCTGAAAGTGGCTTTGATCCGCTGGCGCGCACTTGCAGCTTCATGTTGACCGAAGAAGCGCACCATATGTTTGTTGGCGAAACCGGGATCACTCGTATCATCAAACGCACGCTTGATGAAATGCAGAAACTGGGCAGCGATGATCCTGAAGTATTGCGTAAAACCGGCGTGATGGATTTGCCATTGCTGCAACGTTATATTAATTTCTGGTATAGCAGCGCACTGGATCTTTTCGGTTCGGAAATCAGTTCCAACGCGGCGACATATTTCGCCAACGGATTGAAGGGCCGTCCGGACGAGACGAAGTTTGAAGACCATGATTGTTCAAAGACTTTTGAAGAAATTGAGACGCCAGATGGACTTGAACAAGTGGCAACGCGTAAAGCAATGAATCTGATTACGCGTAATGCCTATGTGCATGATTGCGGGATCGGATTTACCCGTTGGAACCGTTTGATCAAAAAAGCTGGCTTTGATTTTGAACTGGCTCTGCCGGTTGATAAATATCATCGCACAGTTGGTGTGTGGGCGGAACAGAATTTTGATCCGCAAGGAAAACCCTGCTCACCCGAAACAGTCGCAGCATCACTGCCAAGTGAAGCTGACCGGGCTTATGTGAAATCGCTGATGGTTGGGGTTACGCAGCCAGGCAAATGTGCCAATTGGACTTGCCCGCCAGATCGCGGCATCAACAATATGGCCTTTGATTTCGATTATGTTCGAACAAACTGATTTGCATAATATAGGGGGATAGATTGCGAAACAGGACATCCCTCCATTCTTTTCGGGAGAGAGGAAATGGGAACCGAAACTGCGCGCACGCTCGCTGATTTGTCTGAGCATTTTAATGCGGCGGAAGATTTGCTTGCGCGTAATGTGATCCGCCACTCGGATAAGGCGGCGATTATCGATTATCGCGGTACATGCAGCTATAGCGAATTGGCCGATGGCGTCGCGCGCATGGCCGGCGTGTTCGAAAAACTGGGCGTAAAGCGTGACCAACGCGTGTTGCTGTGTATGACTGATGACCGTGATTTCCCGATTGTATTTCTGGGTGCCATTCGTGCGGGCATTATACCGGTCCCGCTTAACACACTGCTGACCGCCGATGATTGTCAATGGATATTGAGCAATAGCGGTGCGCAGGCCGTATTTGTGAGCGGTGAACTAACCGACAAATGGCAAGATATAGCGGCAGCAGAGCGGCATGTTAGCTTCGTCTCAAGTGGTGGCGGTCTATGGATTGATCTTGGCGGACTTATCGCTAACGCAGAGCCAACCAAAACTCCCGCCGATACGCACCGCGATGATGTTGCTTTTTGGCTATACACATCTGGATCAACCGGGCGGCCAAAAGCAGGAATGCATTTGCATGGATCCATGCGTCTTACCGCCAATCTTTATGGCATGGGAACTGCCGGCATTTGCGAAAATGATGTCGTCTTATCGATTGCGAAGCTGTTCTTCGCTTATGGGTTGGGCAATGGGCTAACTTTCCCATTTGCCGCCGGAGCGACAGTTGTGCTGTTCAGCGGACGCGCTGTACCCGAAGCGATTAGCAACCTTTTGGTAAAGCACAAGGTTTCAGTGTTGTGCGGGGTCCCCACTTTCTTTGCAGGCTGGCTGGTCGATGATTCCTGCCCAACAACGAAAACCGCGCCGGCTTTGCGATTGGCCATTTCAGCTGGTGAGGCGCTGCCAACGCATATCGGCGAAACGTTTAAAGATCGTTTTGGCGCGGATGTAATCGATGGCCTTGGTTCGACAGAAATGCTGCATATCTTCGTCTCACAGCGGCCCGGTCAGGTCCGGTTTGGCTGTACGGGGCAAGTCGTTGATGGCTATCAAGTGCGCTTGACCGGCGATGGTGGTGAAGAAGTCCCGATTGGCGAAATTGGCAATCTGCAAGTAAAAGGCCCGACAACCGCCATTGGTTATTGGCGCAACCGCGAAAAATCCGTTGACACATTTCGTGGCGAATGGACGATGACAGGTGACAAATATATCATGGATGTTGACGGCTGGCTGACCTATGCTGGACGGAGTGACGATATGCTGAAAGTCGGCGGTATTTATGTGTCACCGATCGAAGTTGAGGACGCGCTGGCCAGCCATCCCGATATATTGGAAGCAGCCGTCATTGGTGCGGAGGATGAAGACGGTTTGATAAAGCCCCACGCCACCGTTGTGCTGCACGAAAACGTAGTGGATAGTGATGAAATGAAGGCGGCGCTCAAGGCGCATGTTAAGCAGCAGTTGGCCCCCTATAAATATCCACGCTGGATTGAGTTTGCTGATGAACTGCCAAAGACAGCAACTGGAAAAATCCAGCGCTTTCGTTTGCGCGGTGGAACCGATAATTAATGGCTGATGCAATTAACAAATTTGAAATTGAGCATTTTGGTCAAGCGGGCAGAACGCCGATAGTCATGCTGCATGAGGGGCTTGGTTCCGTGGCCATGTGGAAGGACTTTCCGCAGAAACTGGCGGACGAAATGGAACGCCATATTATAGCATGGTCGCGGCAGGGTTATGGCAGTTCAGGCGATTTTGATTCTGATTATGGCGTCGATTTCATGCATCGGGAAGCAGATGTAGCAGACAGGTTGCTGAGTGAGTTGGGAATAGAGCGGGCGCATATTTTTGGGCATAGCGATGGGGCCAGTATCGCCCTTTTGCTTGCCGCTCGCTATCCAAATCGCGTGGCGACTCTAACACTTGAAGCACCGCATGTTTTTGTTGAGCAGATATGTCTGAATGCGATTCACGATCTTAAACAAGATGTGTGTGATAATGATATGATTGAGCGCATGGGCAAATATCATCGCGATGCAGGTGCTGTATTTCGACAATGGTCGAAAATTTGGACAGATCCCAGTTTTGAAAGATGGAATATAGAAGCGGAACTGTCCGACGTTGACCTACCAACCTTGTTAATTCAAGGCGAAGACGATGCATTTGGTAGTTTTGAACAACTGGATAGAGTGGCCACAATTATTCCTGATTCTCGGCAATTGCGTCTCCCGCAATGCGATCATAGTCCGCATCGTGATCAGCAGGATGAAGTATTGAAGGCCGTAGCAAGTTTTCTTAAGGATTGTGAACATGACTGACAATTACGACGTTTTGATTGTTGGCGCGGGGCATGGGGGTGCGCAAGCGGCTATCGCGCTGCGAGGCGCCGCTTTTAACGGGACGATTGCTATCATCGGAGCCGAACCCGAACTGCCCTATGAACGGCCGCCTTTGTCAAAGGAATATCTATCCGGTGACAAGCCATTTGAACGAATTCAAATCCGCCCGAAAAACTATTGGGACGAGAAAGAGATAGAGCTGGTTTTGGGCAAGCGAGTGGTTTCTGTCGCACCTGATGCTCATGAAGTTACATTCACCGACGGTACAAAATTGGGTTACGGCCAACTGGTTTGGGCAGCGGGCGGAGATCCGCGCAAGCTAAACTGCCGCGGCGGGGACCTTACCGGCTTGCATGCCGTTCGTAACCGAGCGGATGTTGATGCGATCATGGCCGTGCTGCCCGATGTTCAAAATATTGTCATTGTCGGCGGTGGTTACATCGGGCTGGAAGCTGCCGCCGTGCTTAGTAAATTTGGTAAAAAGATCACGCTGCTTGAAGCCCTGCCGAGGATATTAGCCCGTGTCGCAGGTGAAGAATTATCGAATTTTTTCGAAGCTGAACACAAAGAGCATGGCATAGATATACGCACAGATGCGTCGGTTGTGGCGCTCGAAGGGGACGAGTGTGTGAATGCGGTCACGCTCGAATCTGGAGAAATGCTCCCCGCTGATATGGTGATTGTTGGTATCGGTATCGTCCCTTGTGTCGAACCGCTGATTGCGGCGGGTGCAGATGGCGAAAATGGCGTAAATATTGACATAAATTGTCACACCAGCCTTCCTGATATATATGCGCTGGGTGATTGTGCTGCGCATATTAACGGCTTTGCCGGTGACGACAGAATTCGCCTGGAATCGGTTCAAAATGCCAATGATATGGCCAATATTGTCGCCCAAAATATCTGCGGAACCGAAGCCGAATATAAGGCAACGCCGTGGTTCTGGTCAAATCAATATGACCTGAAATTGCAAACCGTTGGCCTGTCCGCCGGGCATGACCAGGCCGTGTTGCGAGGCGATCCATCGGAGCGCAGCTTCTCTGTTGTTTACCTAAAGGATACAAAGATAGTGGCGCTTGATTGTGTGAATAATGTGCGCGACTATTCCCATGGTCGCCGCCTTGTCGAAATGGGGGTGAGCGTTGATGTGCAGGAAATCGCCGATGCCGGCCGCGCATTGAAACTATGGATTTCTGAGGCCCGTCCCACATAAAAATATCAACCGGAAGGATTAACGCATGAGCAAACATCCCCAAACCCCGCAGAATTTTGTCAAACATATTGCTATTGTCACCAGTGCTATCGCTGGAAAGCCCCTAGAGGATAGTTTGGAAGCAGAACTAAATTCGCAATTTCCTGTAGGTGGAGATTGGTTCACTGTCGCCACCTCGCTTTGTCACCAAGGCATTACCGAAGGCTGGCTTTGTGAGCGCGAGGCAGGCGGCATCAAATACGGCCGCCCGGTTCATGCCGGTGATGAAACCCATCGCTTTTCCGTCGATGTCGTTGAAATGGAAAGCCTTGCCGGGCCGCATCATACACATACTAATGGAGAAATCGACCTTATCATGCCGATTGACGAAACCGCCGAATTTGATGGCAAGGGCGCTGGTTGGATGGTGTATCCTCCTAAGACTTCTCACAGCCCCACGGTCAGCGGGGGTAAGGCTATTATTCTGTACTTATTGCCTGAAGGCGCGATCGATTTTACGGTTCAATAATATTTCGCGCCTGATCTATCAGGCCCGTAGGCGCACAAATCATGCCGGTCTGAATGTTCGAGTTCGGCTTGGACGATTGGTGGTGCTCACGTTAACAAAATGGTGGAAATTTTTATTCGCTTTTTCAACAATTTGTTTTCGGCATTGAATTGATAAAAATAGTTATGAACCAATCAAAGAATATCCTTGCAATAGTTGAGCGTCTTAAAAACGCTGAAGGGCCATTATTGCCTATATTGCATGATGTGCAGGCGGAATTTGGCCATATTAGCGAGGATGCGATCCGTGAGATTGCAGGTCTGCTTAACCTGACGCGCGCGGAAGTTTATGGCGTTGTCAGCTTTTATCATGATTTTCGCAAAGAGGCGGAAGATCGCCCTGCGCTGAAATTATGCCGCGCAGAGGCTTGCAAAGCGCGCGGTGTGGAACAGCTTGTTGGGGTCATGGAAACGGCAGCTGGGGATCGAGTGAAGATTGAGCCGGTTTATTGTCTGGGGCTTTGTTCAGTGGGCCCCGCAGCGATGGTGGGTGGCAAAGTTTATGCACGGCTGACCAAAGAAAAAGCGGCGAAATTGGTGGCGGAGCTATGATCGACAAAAATAGCGTCATTTGCATTTCCGACGATGCCGCCGCCCTTGCCTGTGGGGCGGATGATGTCGCCGCCGCCTTTGAGAAAGCTGGATTTGCCGTCAAGCGCGTGTCTAGCTGGGGCATGCAATGGCTGGAGCCTATGGTTGATACCGGCGGCATTGGCTATGGCCCGGTGGCGGCGGATGATGTTGCGGAGATTATTGCGGGCAAGGCGGATAGATTATATATTGGCCCGATTGAGGAGCATCCCTTTATCGCCCGGCAACAAAGGCTCACCTTTGCGCGGGCAGGCAAAACGCGGCCCCTGTCACTTTCCGATTATGAAGCCAGCGGAGGCTGGGCTGGACTGATCAAAGCCAAGCAAATCGGGCCGGATGCTATTATCGAAATGTTGATCGACAGCGGTCTGCGTGGGCGCGGCGGGGCGGGATTTCCCGCAGGCATAAAATGGCGTACCGTGGCGGGGGGCGATGGACCTCAGAAATATATTGTTTGCAATGCGGATGAAGGCGATAGCGCGACCTTTGCCGATCGCATGGTGATGGAAGGCGATCCGTTTATGCTGATCGAGGGCATGGCGATTGCGGGCCATGCCGTTGGCGCGGATAAGGGTTTTGTCTATCTGCGCAGTGAATATCCGCACGCTATTGTCAAAATGAATGCTGCGATAAAGGCTTGTGCGCATTTGATAGCGCCCTTTGTAATGGAAGTGCGCGTGGGGGCAGGGGCTTATGTATGCGGGGAAGAAACCAGCCTGCTGAACAGTCTGGAGGGCAAGCGTGGAGAGGTGCGTGCCAAGCCGCCTTTGCCCGCCCTCGAAGGATTATTTGGCAAGCCCACTGTGGTGAATAATGTGCTGACCTTGGCCGCTGTGCCGTGGATTATGACGCAAGGCGGCGCGGCCTATGCTGCCTATGGCATGGGCCGTTCCAAAGGGACAATGCCGGTGCAACTGGCCGGAAATATAAAAAATGGCGGCCTGTTTGAAATTGCCTTTGGCATGACATTAGGCGAGCTGGTGAATGATATTGGCGGCGGAACAGCATCGGGCAGGCCGGTAAAGGCGGTGCAAGTGGGCGGGCCATTGGGCGCTTATATTGCGCCGGATCAATTTGATCTGCCCTTTGATTATGAGGCTTTTACAGAGGCCAATGCGCTGATCGGTCATGCGGGCATTACTGTGTTTGATGATAGTGCAGACATGGCGGCGATGGCGCGCTTTGCGATGGAATTTTGTGCAGTGGAAAGCTGCGGCAAATGCACGCCCTGCCGCCTGGGCAGCACGCGCGGCATGGAGACGTTGGACCGGATAATAGCGGGCGAAAATATCGCTGAGAATATTGAGCTGATCCGCGATTTGTCAGAGATGATGAAATATGGCTCACTCTGCGCCTTGGGCGGATTTACGCCCTATCCGGTGATGAGTGCGATCAATCACTGGCCCGAAGAATTCGGAATGCCAAAGCCATGAGCCAAGGCTACCACAATATATCGCTGCGGCGTATCGCGCTAAATGGCGGCGGCGATGCAAAGCTTGACCGCGCCCTTGCTTTGGAAGTGCCCATTGCGCTGGATTATTGCGGCTTAGGCTATGCGGTGATGATGGCGACGCCGACTGATTTAGAAGAATTTGCCATTGGCCATGCGGTCGCCGAAGGGCTGGTGAGTAGTGCAGACCAAGTGAGCCAAGTGGATGTGGCAAAGCTGGATGGCGGCTATATTGTCCGGGCGACATTGCCGGAGGAAGCGCGTGAGGCGATTTTTGCCCGCGCCCGCACGCGGGTTTCTGACAGCAGCTGCGGCCTATGCGGGGTGGAGAGCATTGAAGAGGCGCTGCGATCCTTGCCGCAAGTGACCGCGTCAATTATGACAAAGCGCGAGGCGATTGCCAAAGCCTTGGCGGCATTGCCCGAAAAGCAATATTTGAACCAAGAGACAGGCGCGGCCCACAGCGCGGCATTTTGTTGTGCTGATGGTGAAGTCATCTGCCTACGCGAAGATGTCGGGCGGCATAATGCGCTCGACAAGCTAATTGGCGCAATGGCTGTTGCAGGACGCAGCATGGGCGACGGGTTTATACTGCTGAGCGCCCGTTGCAGTTTTGAACTGGTGGAAAAAACGGTGCGCTCTGGCGGGGCAATGTTGGTGACAATATCTGCGCCGACCAGCCTTGCGGCGCAGCGGGCAAAGGCCGCGGGGCTAACCTTATGTGCCTTGGCTCGCAGCGACAGCATGTTGCTTGTCCATGATCCAAAGGGCTTGTTTGCATGAGCATTTTGGGCGTCATATTGGCAGGCGGAAAATCCAGCCGTTTTGGCAGTGACAAGGCCGAGGCGCTTTATTTGGGCCAGCCCTTAATTGCCCATGTGGCGGCGGCTATTTCAGGCCAAGTCGATGCAATGGCTGTGGCAGGGCGGGCATATGGTGATTGGCCAGCAATTACTGATCGTCCAGCGCCCAATATGGGGCCGCTGACCGGTCTGGCGGGCGCGCTTAATTTTGCGGCCAATGCGGGGCATGAATATGTGCTTAGTGTCGGCGTGGATAATATCGGCCTGCCGGAAAATCTGGCGGCGATTTTGTCCCCTGCGCCCGGCTATATAAAGTCACAGCCGATTATCGGGCTTTGGCCGGTGAGTGTGCTTGAGGCGTTGGATAAATTATTGGCGAGCCAAGAACGCCACAGCATGTTAAATTATATTTCCAAGATCGGCGCGCGCGCGGTGGAGCTGGACACTCCGCCCGCCAATATAAACAGCGCTGCCGATCTTTCCGAGTGGGAGAAAAAACAATGACTTATGAACCACAAAAGGATTTTGGCACGCCGCCCTCGAACAGCGAAAAAATGGTGATATTGACCATTGATGGCCGCGAAGTGAGCGTGCCCGAAGGCAGCAGCATCATGCGCGCAGCAGCGGAGCAGGGCACGGATATTCCCAAGCTATGCGCGACAGATAGCCTTGAAAGCTTTGGTTCCTGCCGCCTTTGTCTGGTGGAAATTGACGGACGGCGCGGCACACCGGCCAGCTGCACCACGCCCGCGGAGGAAGGCATGACCGTTAAAACGCAAACGCCCATGCTGCAAAAATTACGCAAAGGCGTGATGGAGCTTTATATTAGCGATCATCCGCTAGATTGCCTGACCTGCGCGGCCAATGGCGATTGCGAACTTCAGGATCAGGCAGGCGCCGTTGGTCTGCGCAATGTGCGCTATGGGGCGGACGCGACGCATATGGGGCAGGAGAAAGACACGTCCAACCCCTATTTTGATTATGACCCCAGCAAATGCATTGCTTGCTCGCGCTGTGTCCGCGCGTGCGATGAAGTGCAGGGCACATTGGCGCTGACCATGGAAGGGCGCGGCTTTGATTCCAAAATCTCGGCAGGGCTGGCCAGCGATGATTTTCTCAGCAGCGAATGTGTTTCCTGCGGCGCTTGTGTGCAGGCCTGTCCGACCGAAACATTGATTGAGAAAAATGTCGTTGAAATCGGCACGCCCGAACGCAGCGTCATCACCACTTGCGCCTATTGCGGCGTGGGCTGCACTTTCCGCGCCGAAATGCGCGGGGAGCAGCTGGTGCGCATGGTTCCGTGGAAGGAAGGAAAGGCCAATCACGGACATAGCTGTGTCAAAGGCCGTTTTGCATGGGGCTATGCGCAGCATCAGGAGCGAATAACAAAGCCGATGATCCGCGCCTCTATCGACGAACCGTGGAAAGAGGTGGAATGGGGCGAAGCCTTTGCCTATGCGGCGTCCGAGTTGAAGCGGATTAGCGAAAAATATGGCAAAAATGCTCTAGGCGGCATCACCTCCAGCCGTTGCACCAATGAAGAAACATTTCTTGTGCAAAAGCTTATCCGTGCAGGCTTTGGCAATAATAATGTCGATACATGCGCGCGGGTTTGCCATTCGCCGACAGGCTTTGGATTGAAAAACACTTTCGGCACGAGCGCAGGCACGCAAGATTTTGATAGCGTGGATGACAGCGATGTCATTTTGGTTATTGGCGCAAATCCCACAGATGCCCATCCAGTATTTGCCTCGCGGATGAAACGCCGTTTAAGGGCGGGCGCGAAGCTTATAGTTATCGATCCGCGCAAAACCGATCTTGTCCGTTCACCGCATATTGAGGCAGACCATCATTTGCCGCTGCGCCCCGGCACAAATGTCGCGGTGCTGACTGCCATGGCGCATGTGATTGTCACCGAAGGATTGGCGGATGAGGATTTTATCCGCGAGCGGTGCGACTGGGATGAATATAGCCATTGGGCCGAATTTGTATCGGACAAGCGCAATGCACCCGAAACACTCGAGCCAGTCACTATGATTGCGGCGGATGAATTGCGCGCGGCGGCGCGGCTATTTGCCAGCGGCGGCAATGGCGCCATTTATTATGGACTGGGCGTGACCGAACATAGCCAGGGCAGCTCGACCGTAATGGCAATTGCCAACCTCGCCATGGCGACGGGCAATGTCGGGCGGCGCGGCGTGGGCGTAAACCCGCTTCGTGGCCAAAATAATGTGCAGGGCGCATGTGATATGGGCAGCTTTCCGCATGAGCTTTCCGGCTATCGCCATATTAGCGATGGTGACGCAAGGGCGCTGTTTGAGGATGATTGGGCCGTGACGCTCGATCCTGAACCTGGCCTGCGTATTCCCAATATGCTCGACGCTGCTGTCGATGGCACGTTTAAGGCGCTTTATGTGCAGGGGGAGGATATTTTGCAATCCGATCCCAATACCAAACATGTGTCAGCAGGTTTGGCAGCGATGGAATGTGTGATTGTCCATGATCTTTTCCTGAATGAAACCGCCAATTATGCGCATATATTCCTGCCCGGTTCGACCTTCCTTGAAAAAGACGGCACTTTCACCAATGCCGAGCGGCGGATACAGATGGTGCGCAAGGTGATGACGCCGATAAATGGCATGGAAGATTGGCAGGTCACGCAGCAGCTGGCGCGGGCCATGGGGCTGGATTGGGATTATAGCCATCCATCTGAAATAATGGACGAGATTTCGCGGCTTACCCCCAGCTTTGCCGGTGTCAGCTTTGATAAGCTGGATGAGGAAGGCTCTTTGCAATGGCCTGTTAATGATGCTGCGCCAGATGGTTCGCCGATCATGCATGTGGATGGCTTTGTGCGCGGCAAGGGCAAATTTATCGTCACTGATTATGTGCCGACGGATGAAAAAACCGGCCCGCGCTTTCCCCTGTTGCTAACCACGGGGCGGATACTCAGCCACTATAATGTCGGCGCACAAACGCGGCGGACGGAAAATGTCGCATGGCATCCTGAAGATTTGCTGGAAATCCACCCCGCCGATGCCGAAGATCGCGGCCTGAAATCCGGTGATTGGGTAAAGCTGAACAGTCGCAGCGGAGAGACGACATTGCGCGCGGAAATAACCGATCGTGTTGCGCCCGGCGTGGTTTACACGACATTTCACCATCCCGCGACACAGGCCAATGTTGTTACCACCGAATTTAGCGATTGGGCCACCAATTGCCCCGAATATAAGGTGACGGCTGTGCAAATCAGCGCCTCCAACGGGCCGAGCGATTGGCAGGAAGAATATGAAGCCCTGTCAGAACAATCGCGGCGCATCGCAAGCGAAATAGAGGCAGCTGAATGAGCGATACGACAGAAACATTGGTCCGCATGGCCAATCAGATTGCCGATAATTTAATGCAGGAAAGCGACCCAGCCGCCGCGACGGCGCAGCATATCAAACTATATTGGGATCCGAGGATGAAAGCCAAAATATTGGCTGCACAGGCAGATGGGTTGAACGATTTTGCGTTGAAGGCTGTCAAAATCTTGAATATGCAGTGATATCAAAAAGGATCTACCTGATATTATCGCCGCTGGTTCTTCCTCGAATATTGAAAGAGCAAGCGATAACTGAGAAAATACTCCGACAAAGGTCGGAGCGAACAAAAAGCCAAGTTGCAGTGCAATGTCGTTCAACCCTGCATTTGAATGGAGCAACATATCGGCGGCTTTCGAAAGCCGCCGGCGGTTTAAGATACGCATCGACGATTCGAAAAGCTGCGCCTGAATCGCAGAGAATATACGACGCGGTTCAATCCTACGTCGCGCGAAAGCTAGGCGACACTCCATTGTTTGTTAGGGTCTACTAAAAAGGCAGTCATAGCCCGCAACAAATATTCATCATGGCGGATACTGGATGAAGCATTTTCATCTTTGCTATAGGCGACCGATAGGGTGGCAATATAGATGTTCCGGTGGTCAGCTCGATTTTGTTCGAGGTGCGACCGCTTCCAGGGCGGGAAATCAATCGTTGCATGTCAGTCCACTGCCTGTGGTGTTATAGTTTCGCGGATAGTGGATGATCTGCAAAGGGGCAGGGCTACAGATTTCCACTGTACAGTTCCCAAAAACGTATCACGGCATGGTTGAATTCGTCGAGCTTCCCTATGGAAAGCGCCAATATACGAGATTCACAAGGAGTTGTTTCAGACTGATTGAATATAATATGAAAAGCATTTTTCCAGCTCCTTATGGCAACGCAGAGATTGTGTCTCCTTCCCTTGGAGATCGATGACCGGAAATCCTTCGAGGCAATCTAGTGGCCGCTTTTTTTTGGATGAATCAGTCATTGCGTTTGGTGGTTCTTAGAGCTCGCTTACCCATCCTACTGTTGCTATTAAACTAAAGCCGTTCAACCGAATCCAAAGCGAACTCTTGCACTCGACCTTTCGATTGAGTTGGCATCAACGCGCGTCAAATTATCCATTCGCAAATTTTCGTACTATAGTGACCGCAGATGGGCAGAGGATTCAAAAGCGAATTCAATCTGTCGCTCATCGATAACGGTGAAATTTGTTGGATTCGAACCGGTGACCAACTGTTAACAAATCGAACTTCATGCTTACAAATTTGTTTTCGAAAACTCACTGATTTGGCCCTCCCTTAAGATCGCGCGCGACTCCCATTGCCTTCGTCCTGCGTAGTGCTTGAGAACAAAAATAGAAAATCTGCACTTACATTGCACTTACAGCAATGATATAGAATTTCAGCAATTTGAAAAATGGCTGAAAATTGGTCGGGACGAGAGGATTCGAACCTCCGACCCCCACACCCCCAGTGTGATGCGCTACCAGGCTGCGCTACGTCCCGACCGAGGCTGCGCATATATGGAGGTCGGCGGAGCTTGGCAAGTCGTTTGCTTGCCGATTGCCACCTTTCCGGAATACGGATTTCGTTGCGCCCTGGCCGAGCGCGTGATAGGCGCGCGCATCATCCAGGTTGGCCGCTTGGGGGCTTGAAATACAGGCCTGGGCACCACACATCAAAATTTGCAATTATCGGGACGAATTCATGACAACTATTTCCATTTTATCCGCAGCAGCTGGCTCCGGCGGCGCCGGCGGCTTTCTAATTTCGATCATGCCACTGGTGCTGATCTTCGCCGTATTCTACTTTCTGCTCATCCGTCCGCAGCAAAAGAAGATGAAAGAACATCAGGCGAAGGTCGGATCGGTGAAGAAGAATGACGAGGTCGTCACCGGGGGTGGACTGGTCGGCAAAGCGGTCAAGGTCGACGATGAATATGTCGAGATCGAAATTGCCAACGGCGTCCGCGTGAAGGCCATCAAGGCGACGCTGTCGGATGTCATGCCACGTGGCGGGGCCAAACCAGCGAACGACTGAACGCGGTGATATAGAAAGTTAAATTCGATGCTCGATTTCCCGCGCTGGAAAGTCATTTCCATTTCCCTGCTACTGGCCTTTGGCGTGCTGATGTCCTTGCCCAGCCTGCTGGGTGCGAGCGGCCAGAAATACTGGCCGGGCTTTTTGCCGAATGAAACCATCAATCTTGGTCTCGATCTCCAGGGCGGCAGCCATATCCTGCTTGAGGCAGATCCGGCCGATGTGGCCAGCGCCCGTCTCGAGACGATGGAAGAATCGGTGCGGGCGGAAATGCGGCGGGCCACGCCGCGCATTGGCATCGGCGATATTTCCCGCAAGAATGGCGTATTGAGCTTCCTGGTGCGCGACAGCACCCAGGTCGATGCGGCGCGCGACGCGATTGTGCCTCTGACCAGCGGGGCCGGACTGACCGGCCAGCGTGACTGGAATATCGAAGTGCGCGATGATACGCGTTTTGTGTTGACGCCGACCGCAGCCGGTCTGGAAAACGCTGTCGAGAATGCCATGGAAACGGCAACCGACGTGATCCGCCGCCGGATCGATGAAATGGGCACGCGCGAACCAACGATTATCCGTCAGGGCGATAACCGGATCGTTGTGCAGGTCCCCGGTCTCGATGACCCCGAAGCGCTGAAAGCGTTGCTTGGCCAGACCGCAAAACTGGAATTCAAGCTGGTCGACTATGAAGCCGACCCCAATATGGTCGCGGCGGGCCGGGCGCCGGTCGGCAGCCAGATTTTTCCCTATCCCGACAATCCGACAGGATTGCCGAATCTCGCGGTCAAACGGCTCGGCGGGATCAGCGGCGACAAGCTTACCGATGCCGGGCAGAGCTTTGACCAGCAAACCAACGCTCCGGTGGTTAACATCACCTTTGATACAGAAGGCGGTTCAAAATTTGCCCGTCTGACCCAGAATAATGTCGGCCGGCCTTTCGCCATCATCCTTGATGGCCAGATCCTGTCCGCACCCAATATCAACGAGCCGATCCTCGGTGGTTCCGCTCAGATTTCCGGTAATTTCACAGTCGAAAGCGCCAACCAGCTGGCGATCGCCTTGCGCTCCGGCGCCTTGCCGGTGGATCTCAAGATCGTCGAGGAGCGTACCGTCGGTCCCGATCTCGGCAAGGATTCAATCGACAAGGGTACAATCGCGGCGATCATCGCAACGGTGGCCGTACTGACCTTCATGGTTGTGACTTACGGTCGGTTCGGCATGTATGCCAATATCGCGCTGGCCCTGAACCTGTTCATCATCGTCGGGGTTATGGCGATGTTCAATGCCACATTGACGCTGCCGGGTATTGCGGGCTTTGTTCTGACCGTCGGTTCCGCCGTTGATGCCAATGTGCTGATCAACGAACGAATACGGGAAGAGCGACGACGGGGACGACGGGTGATCCAAGCCATCGAAGTGGGCTATAAGGAAGCTTCGCGGGCGATCATGGATGCCAATGTCACCAATATCATCGCCGGTGTCTTGCTGTTCATGTTCGGTTCCGGGCCGGTCAAGGGATTTGCCGTGGTGCTGATGATCGGTATCGCTTCATCCGTATTCACTGCGGTGGTCGTAACCCGTATGTTTGTGGCGCTCTGGGTCCGACGTGCCCGTCCGCAGGAGTTGGTGATATGAGACTTTTGAAACTTGTCCCGGATGACACCAATATCGGCTTCCTGAAATGGCGCAATATTGCCATGGCGTTCAGCATCTTGACGATCATCGCGTCAATCGGGCTGGTCGCGGCCAAGGGCTTGAACTTTGGCGTCGACTTCATCGGCGGCCAGATGATCCAGGCAACCTTTACCGAATCCGAAACGGCGCCGATTCCCGATTTGCGCGACCGCATCGGCGCGCTTGGCTATGGCGAAGCGACGATCCAGCGATTTGGTGATGCCAATGAAGTGTCGATCCGGATGCGGCTGCCAGCCGAGGCAGAATCGCGGCCTGAGGCGGCCAGCGAAATGACCGAAAACATTGTTTCGACGATAAATGCCGAATATCCCGATGTCCGCATCGACGGCGTGGAATCGGTGTCCGGCAAGGTCTCGTCGGAACTGTTCGAAACCGGTGCCTATTCCTTGCTGTTCGCGATGATCGCGATATCCATCTATATCTGGATACGCTTCGAGTGGCAATTTGGTGTCGGTGCCCTGTTCGCTCTGGTCCATGACGTTGCTCTGACTTTCGGCCTGTTCGCGCTGACCCAGATGGAGTTTAATCTCAATATCGTCGCCGCATTGCTGACAATCATCGGCTACTCGCTCAACGATACGATTGTCGTATTTGACCGGATCCGTGAAAATCTGAAGAAATATCGCAAGATGGACATCATCGCCTTGCTCGATCTCTCGGTCAACGAGACCCTGGCCCGGACGGTGATGACCAGTCTGACCATGCTGATCGCGCTCGGCGCCCTGATCCTTTGGGGTCCGGACGTGATTTTCGGCTTCTCGGTGGCAATGTTCTTCGGCGTATTTGTCGGCACCTACAGCTCGGTCTATATGGCTGCACCGATCCTGATCTGGCTCAAGGTCGGTCCGGACACCTTTGTGCCGGCTGAGTCAGCCAATGAACAAGCCGAAAAACTGGGTGGCCCGGAGCAGATTGGCTGACCCTTGGTAGAACTGCGCAAGGATGTCGAATTTACCGGTCCGGTTGTCACCGGCTTCACGCCGCACGGCTACAAGATCGGTGACCGGCGCTTCGAACAGGGTTTGCTGATTTCGCCGGAACAGGCCCTCGACTGGACAGCTTCCGGCGTCGACCGACTGGATTTGGTGGCAATATTGTCCAGGCTGAACCTGTCTCCGCCGCCGGAATTTCTGCTGTTGGGCAGTGGTCTGTCGATGCAGCAACCGCCTGCCTCCTTTCGGCGGGAAGTGGAGGCGGCCGGCATGGGCCTCGAGGTCATGGACAGCCGCGCTGCGGCGCGGACATGGGGTGTGTTGCGGGCCGAAGAACGCTGGATTGTCGGCGCATTTCTGCCGCTGGCCTAGCGGTTTCCGGCGGCCTGCCGCAAGATGGCCAGCATCTGGTCGCCATTGCTCTTCCAGCTGAACTGGCTCACCGATGATCGTACGCGGTCCTGGCTCGGCGGGTCGGCGAGAATGGCACGGGCAGCTTCGACAATCGCCTCGACCGACTGTGCAACGATCCGGCCGGCATCGGGACCGGTCACCAGTTCCCGCGCGCCCCCGGCCTCGCTGATGATCACCGGCGTGCCGCACGCGAGGGCCTCGACCCAGGCATTGGCAAGCCCTTCGGACTTCGACACCAGAATGGCAATATCGGCAGCCGCCGTCAGTTGTGCCAGCTCGTCATGGGACACGCTGCCGAGAAAACATATACGGTCGGCAACGCCGAGCTCGCTGGCCAGCGCCCGGTAATGTGGCTCCGCTTCTCCCTTGCCGGCGAGCATCACGGTAGCGTCCGGAAAGCTTGTCAGGGCGCGAATAACCAGATCCTGGTTCTTGCGCGGGATCAGCGCACCGGTGGTGATAAAGAGCGGGCCCTCGACACCCAGCGCCCGCTTTGCGGGGACCCGGTCGACCGGGACAAACCTGTTTTGGTCCAGCCCTGTATAATGGACGGAAATCTTGCTGCCATCCATCCCGAGAGCGATCATGTCCTGCTTCAGCGCTGCGGATACCGCCAGCAAGGCGCTGGCTTTGTCCGCTGCCTCCAAGATCTGGCGTCGGCATTTCGGATCGCCGCCCCAGTGATGGATATCCGCGCCCCGGGCCTTGATCGTAAAGGGAATATCAAGTGCAGTCGCCAGCCGCATCGCCGCCGGTCCGTCCGGATAGAAAAACTCGGCATCCATGATATCAAACGGTGTCTGTTGATGCAGCCTCTTCACCAAGGGTCGCAACGCATCCGCTATGCGACGCGGATTGCCAGCGCCGCCGATCCTGGGAATTAGCCGGAACCGGGGACGATAGACGTCAAGACCATGCCATGTCTCATGCCCGGGCAACGCGTGCAAAGGCTGATATTGCTTGTGTCGGCGTAGAGGCCAAGGCGGCATCCCGACAGGATTGATCACCGTTACACTGGTGTCCGGGCGGCTTGCCAGTTCGGCGGTTTGCCGCTCGACAAATATCCCGAAATTGGGGGCCGAAACATTGGGGAACAATGTCGAGAGCGTCAGGATGTTGAGCGGGCGGGTCATCAAGGGGCTCCTATCACCACGACCCTAAAGCTCCCTTACCAGACGGACTGCAACACCGATCCATTCGGGATCGCTGACAATCTGCTGCCGCGCGCCACTGCCCAGTGGCAGGATCTGCAGGCGATTGTTCTCGCGTCCGATCAGCCGACCGAACAGGAAGCGTCCGGCGGGGCGGGGGACAAGCACATCTCGATTGAGCGCGCCGGCAAATTGCTCGGGTGTTCGACGCGACAGCCAGACATCGTCCCCTGTGCGATAGTCGCCGATGCTGCTTTTGACCCGCAGTGCCACCATCGCCGGTTCAAAAGGAGGCTGATAGATATTTTCGGTCTTCTCCAGAGCGTGTGCCCCCTTGTGGTCGAGGATTGCGGCGACGGGCAATATTTCCTGATCGGGCAGGGAAAGCAGGGCTGCGCTGTCCACGCCCAGCGCATCGGCGATCCGGTTCAGCCAGTCGAGCGACAAGGTCCGGGTGCCGGTTTCCAGCCGCCCGATGGTCTGCGCCGTGGTTGGCGGCTCGCACCGCTTGGCGACATCCTCCAGCGTCATTCCTCTGGCCTTGCGAACCTCTCTGATGCGACTGATCATCTTCATTCTCCAAACCTATATGGTTTTATCCTTTCCTACAATATCATCCAAATGGCAAGTGTGTAGCGATGCTTATATGGAGACAATATGACTAAAGGCATAACCAAAAGGGATAATTCATGCTCGGATCCCCGGTTGCTGGCAGAAAGGGCGCTGCCGCAGGACGGAGAAGAACGGAATGACCGCCAACGGAAGACCATGCGCATACGAAGCGTCACGGTCAATCTGTCGGAATCGCCTCTGGGCTGGCTTCACGCACGCGGGTATCTGTCCGACCGGCAATTTGACGCAGGCGAAAAACTGCGTTTCGACTGGGAAAGGGCCCATCTGGCGCCGCGGATTACGATGCGATGGGATGCCGCTCCGGTCACGCAAGGCAAGCGCATAGCGCCAGCGGCACTCAACGAAACCGAAAAGCAGTTTGCGGCAAAGCAGCGCTTTACCGATGCCATTGACCATCTTGGAAGCGACCTGTCGGATATCGCCTGGCGAATTATCTGCGGTGGGGAGGGGGTTCCGGTCGCGGAAAAAAATCTGGGCTGGCCAGCGCGCTCGGGAAAGCTGGTACTGAAAATAGCGCTGGACCGTTTGGCTGATTTCTATCGCTTGCCGGGCTGATCAGGCGTTGTCGAGCCGTTCAACTTCTTCCGCCAGCTCCAGCCAGCGCATTTCAGCCGCATCCTTTTCGTCGATCAGCGCGCCATTTTCTTTGGTCAAGGCATCGAACCGCTCAAAATCCCGAGTATAGAGATTGGGATCGGCCAATGCTTGCTCGATTTCTCCCATACGCCTGTCGATCGCTTCGATCCTCTCCGGCAAAAGATCATAATCCCGCTGGTCCTTGTAGGTCAGCTTCTTGCTGGGACTACTCGGGCGGGAGGGCGCCTGGCCCGCAGCGGAGCTTGATTTCGGCGATGGTTTCGCTGCCGGTTTCCGGTCGGCTTCAACCTGCTTGCGCTTGGCCTCCCATTCGGCATAGCCGCCGGCGATGACATCGACCTTGCCGCTGCCATCCAGTCCCAGGGTAATGGTGACGGTGCGATCCAGAAAGTCACGGTCATGACTCACCAGCAGGACGGTGCCTTCATAATCGGCGATAACTTCCTGGAGTAGATCGAGCGTTTCGAGATCGAGATCGTTGGTCGGCTCGTCGAGCACCAGGAGGTTCGACATACGGGCAAATTCGCGGGCAAGCAAAAGCCGCGATTGTTCGCCACCCGACAATGTTCCCACCTTGGCGTCAATCAGCGTGGGCGCGAAAAGAAATTCCTTGAGATAGCCCTGCACATGCTTTTTTGTGCCGCGCACATCGATCCAGTCGCTGCCATCCGCAAGCACGTCGCGGACCCGTTTGTCGGGTTTCAGCAAGCTGCGCTGCTGATCGATGAAGACACCGTTCAGGGTCTTGGCGAGGGCTACGCTGCCGGTGTCCGGCTCCAGTTCCCCGGTCAGCATTTTCAGCAGGGTGGTCTTGCCCGCGCCATTGGCGCCGACGATCCCGATCCGGTCGCCTCGCTGGATACGGAGAGAAAAATTCCGGATGATGACGCGCTCGCTGTCACCCTGGCCAAATGTCTTGGAAATATCAGTAGCCGTTATCACCGATTTGGTTCGGCTGTCATCGCTTTCCGCCTGCAGCTTGGCGGCGCCGGCCGGACCGATCATGGCCGCGCGCTGGGCACGCATTTCCCACAGTTTCTCAAGCCGGCCCTGGTTGCGTTTGCGCCGGGCGGTAACACCGCGCTCAAGCCAGTGCGCCTCGAGCTTCAATCTGGCGTCGAGTCGTTCTGCCGATCGGGCCTCATCGGCATAGATTTTCTCCATCCAGGCCTCATAGCCCCCAAAACCGACTTCGAGCCGACGAAGCGCTCCGCGGTCGAGCCACAATGTCTGTTTTGTTAACCGGGTGAGAAAAGTACGGTCATGCGAAATGGTGATAAACGCGCCCTTGTAGCGACCGAGCCATTCTTCCAGCCAGTCGATTGCAGCCAGATCGAGATGGTTGGTCGGCTCGTCGAGCAACAGCAGGTCCGGCTCCGAAGCCAGCGCCCGGCACAGCGCGGCACGGCGTTTCTCGCCGCCGCTGGCTTTGTCTGCGCGGGTTGAAAGATCTGTTCCCAGCTGATCGGCTATCGCATCGACCTCGTGCAAGGCCGGTCCTGCTGCCCCCGACACGGCGAAGTCCCGCAAAGTTTCAAACGGCGTGAAATCCGGCTCTTGTTCGAGCATCACGATATTGGTGCCCGGCTGGATAACCCTTTTGCCCTTGTCCGCCTCTATTTCGTCGGTAATCAGCCGCAGCAGCGTGGTCTTGCCTGTACCGTTGCGCCCGATCAACGCCAGCTTGTCGCGCGGACCGACATGCAGATCAAGGTCCTGAAACAGCCATCCTTCGCCCTGGTGGAGCGAGAGATTCTCGTAAGAAAAAATGGGGGGCAGTGACATGGTTCCCGCGCGTTAGGGGCAAGCGCGCTCCGGCTCAAGTCTTCTCTTTTCGACAAAGGCCATTGACCTGCCGTGCCATATCGGATTGTTAGGCCTGAAATTGATAAATTTGGTGATGGGAACGGGATTTGCGCATCGTATATCTAAACGGCGATTATGTTCCGAAGGCAGCCGCCAAAGTCTCCGTATTTGACCGCGGCCTGCTATTTTCCGATGCCGTCTATGAAGTGATTTCGGTCATCGATGGCCGGTTGATCGACATGGAGCGCCACGTGACCCGCCTCGAACGGTCGCTCGGCGAGCTCTCCATCAACGCCTTTGCCGACTGGTCGACCGTGGCGCAGAAACTGGTGACGGACAACGGCTTGCAGGAGGGACTCGTCTATTTGCAAGTGTCGCGCGGAGTGATGGATGAGCGGGACTATCGCTGGCCTGCACCGGATACGTCCCCGACCATATTTGCCTTTGCCCAGGAGCGGGTGCTGATCGAAAATCCCATGGCCGGTCGCGGCATGCGGATCATCACCCGGCCAGACCTGCGCTGGCAGCGATGCGATATCAAGACGACTCAGCTGCTCTACGCGTCGCTGATGAAAATGGAGGCGGAGGCCGCCGGAGTCGATGACGTATGGATGACAAGTGGTGATCTGGTCACCGAAGGAACCTCGCAAAATGCGCATATCATCAGCCGCGAGAGTGTTCTGATTTCGCATCAGCTTGACCGGTCCATTCTGCCCGGTGTGACCCGTATCGGGATGCTGGAGCAGGCAAAATCCATGGGGCTTTCGGTCGAGGAACGTGCGTTTTCGATCGAAGAAGCGAAAGATGCAGCAGAGGCATTCATTTCATCGTCGACCTTGCTTATCATGCCGGTGGTCGAGATTGATGGCCACAAAATAGGCGACGGCCGGCCCGGTGAGCGGACCGCCAGAATCCGTCAGAACTATTTAGCTGCTGTTCAGAGTGACCATTCTACAAAGACTTAAATCAATGGAGAATGTTATGAGACTTTCAATTTTGCTGGCCGGAGCGGCCCTGACCCTGACCCCCGCAAGTTTCGCGCAGGCCGCGAATGTCCAGATTACAGCGCAGAATCCTGTTATCGAGCTCAGCGTCTCGGAGCAGGTGGACAGTGCTCCTGATACAGCAAGCTTCAGCACCGGCGTGGAAACCAGGGCCAAGACCGCGACGGAGGCGCTGCGCCAGAATTCGGTGCAGGCGCGTGCCGTGATCGACCGGCTGAAATCGCTGGGGATTGCCAAAAAAGATATCCAGACCACCGGAATCAACCTGCGCGCCGACTATGAATATGACCAGCCGACCCGCCAGAGCCGGTTTGTCGGCTATGTTGTTTCCAATCAGGTATCAGCCACGGTACATGACATATCCAGGCTTGGCGAAATTCTCGACGCGATCGTCAGCAGCGGAGCAACCAATTTGAATGGTCCTACTTTCTCGATCGACGACGACAGCAAGATGAAGGAAGTGGCGCGGGAGCGGGCGCTGGCCAATGCCAAGGCCCGGGCCATGAGCTATGCGCGTTCGGAAGGCTATACCGGCGTCCGCGTGCTCTCGATCAACGAAGGTATTTCGAACCAGTCCTATGCGCCGGCGATGCGGATGAAAAACGAGGTCGCGGCCTCCGCTCCGCCGCCGGTCGAGCCCGGACAGGTCGGGACGATGGTTTCGCTGAGCGTCACCTATGAAATGACTCGCTAAGCCGGTGGTCTGTAGCCTGAACCCGTTATTCACCTGATGTTAAAACCGCCGAGCCTAGAAGGGGCCCTATGTTGAAGACTTTCATCTTTGTGCCCTTTCTGGCGCTTGGTCTGGTGGCGATTGCACCGCAATCGTCTTTGGCTGCGGATCGTCGCGGGGAACAGAACGAAGCCCGCGCGCAGATGATGGCGGGCAAGGTGAAGTCGATTCGCTCGATCGAGGACCGGATTTTGCCAAGAATGGCGGGAAGCGAATATATTGGTCCGGAATTTGATCCCGGTGCCCAGGTTTACCGGTTGAAATTTATTCGTGACGGGCGGGTTATATTCGTTGATGTCGATGGACGAACCGGAAATATTCTGCGCCAGAGCCGCTGAACGAGAGCCGCTGCTTCCAGATTTTCCAAATCCCGCATTTTCCAAATCCCGCATTTTCTAAATCATTGTGCGTTTTCACTGTGGTGATATAGGCTAGACCATATGAAAAGCACTAATTCGGAGGACAAGCATGCGCGTCTTGATTGTTGAAGACGAACCCACGCTGGGACAGCAGCTCAAATCGACACTGGAAGCCAATGGCTATGCCATCGATCTGTCGACGGACGGCGAGGACGGCCATTTCATGGGTTCGACCGAGGACTATGACGCGGTGATCCTGGACCTTGGTCTGCCGGAAATTGACGGCCTGACGGTGCTGGATCGATGGCGCAAGGAAGAGCGTAATTTCCCAGTTCTGGTGCTGACCGCACGTGACAGCTGGTCGGACAAGGTCGCCGGACTCGATGCCGGTGCCGACGACTATCTCGCCAAACCGTTCCAGACCGAGGAACTGATCGCGCGGTTGCGGGCCCTTATCCGGCGCGCATCGGGCAACGCCTCGTCCGAGCTTACCGCAGGCAATGTGCGTCTGGATACGCGCTCGGGCAAGGTGACGCTCGATGGCAGCCCGGTGAAGCTGACCGCTCAGGAATATAAGCTGCTTTCCTATCTGATGCACCACAAGGGCAAGGTTGTGTCCCGTACCGAACTGATCGAGCATATTTACGATCAGGATTTTGATCGTGATTCCAACACCATCGAAGTGTTTGTGACACGGATCCGCAAGAAACTGGGCGCGGACGTCATCTCTACGATCAGGGGGCTGGGCTATAGTCTGGAGGATCCCGAAGCCTGAATGAGTCTGGCCAGATAGATATACCGGTCGATGAGAAGGAGCCGACACCCCATTATCGACTAGGCACACAGACCACCGGTTCTCTGGGCCGGCGGATGATCGGCATTGCGGCGGCGTGGATTGTTATCCTGCTGTTCGGCGGCGGCTTTGCGCTCGACCGGGTCTTGAACGACGCGGTAACGCGCAATTTCGACAATCAGCTGGAATATGTGCTGACAGCGATGATCGCATCGGCAGAGATTGGCCCCGATGGCGAGGTTTTCCTGAACCGGCCGTTAGGCGACCAGCGCTTTCTGGAGCCCAATAGCGGCCTTTACTGGCAGATCAGCGGCAAGGGGCATGATGATTTTCCCTCCCGTTCCTTGTGGGACCGGACGCTGGCATCGAATATCAGTCATGATGATCGGGAAACCCATATCTATGACAGTCAGCAGTTCGAGGACGAGCCGCTGCGGGTACTGGAACGCACCATCATTCTTCCCGATTCAGATACAAAATGGCTGTTCCAGGTAGCACAAAGCCGCGACGGGCTGGATGGACAGATTGCCAATATCCGGTCGATTCTGGTCAACAGCTTCCTGATTCTGGCGCTTGGACTAATCGGCATGGCGGCGTTGCAGACGCTTTACGGCCTTTGGCCGCTGCGCAAAATTCGCATCGCCATTGCGGCCATGCGTACCGGCCAGCAACGCCGGGTGGTCGAACCCATGCCCAACGAAGTCACGCCGATGGTTGATGAACTCAACGCCTTGCTCGACCATAATGAGAAGCAGGCGGAAGAAGCGCGACGGCATGCCGGCAATCTGGCCCATGCACTCAAAACCCCGCTTACCGTGATCATGAACAGCGCCACCGCCAAGGCGGATGATCTTGCGGATACGGTGATCCGCGAAGCGGGCGTCATGCGGCGGCAGGTCGACCACCATCTGGCCCGCGCCCGGGCGGTAGGTCGGCGCGGCCATGCGCACAGCCGCGCCAAAGTCTGGCAAAGCCTGACAGCGGTCGAGCGGGCCGTCGGCCGGCTCTATCCGCACGTCCGGATCGACATCGACGGAGACAAGAATGCGATTGCCTCTGTCGAGCGCCAGGATCTCGATGAAATGATCGGCAATCTGGTCGAGAATGCCGCAAAATATGGTGGCGGTAGTGTATTCATCACCGTCGACAGCGATGAGGATTTTGTCGAATTGCAAATAGAGGATGACGGGCGCGGGATCCCCGAGAAGGACCGCCAGCGGATATTCGATCGTGGTGCCCGGCTCGACAGCGGCAAGCCAGGAACGGGGTTGGGGCTTGCAATCGTTCGGGATGTTGCGGAAATCTACGACGGGTCGGTATCGCTGGAAGAAAGCGAGGATCTGGGCGGGTTGCTGGTGCGGTTGAGACTGCCGAAATCCGAAGTCTCGCCTGCTTGATGTTTGTCCCGAATAACGCTTGAGATCAAACTGTCATGCTTGGCAAACTCAATATAGCAATTGTTGGCTGCGGCCCCGGCGGGTTGGCCACAGCTCTTTTTTTGCAGAGACACGGTCATGACATCACCATCTTTGAACAGTTTGCAGAGCCATTGCCGCTGGGGTCGGGATTGCTGATCCAGCCATCCGGTCAATTAATACTCGAAATGCTGGGATTGCTGGACAGGATTAAGTCCATGGCTAGTCCAGTAATACAACTGAATGGCATTTCCGTGGAACGGAACCGACGTGCATTGGACATGCGGTATTCCAATACGAGTGAGGGTATCGCAGCCCTGGGCATCCACCGTGCCAGCCTGTTTGCTGTGCTGTTGGAGGCCATCCAAAAGGCCGATATTCCGATTGTTGTGAACAGCAGGCTATCGGCGGTCGAAGACGGTGATAATGGGATCAGACCGGTTTTTGAGAGTGGGGTGAATAGCGGGGCGTTCGATCTCCTGATCGATGCAACCGGCGCCCGAAGTCCTGTGGCTGGAGGCAAGGTGACACGGCTAAACTATGGTGCATTTTGGGCGACCGTCGACATGCCGCAGGCACATTGCATAATGCCGGCCGCTCTGGATCAACGCTATTATCGGGCCAGTCAAATGGCGGGTATCATGCCGATCGGATTGAACCCTGCTACCGGCAATCCCGGAGCGGCACTCTTCTGGTCTGAAAAGCCTGAAAATGCAGGTCAGGTTATTGAATCTGGAATTGATCGATTCCAACAAAACTATTGTGATCTCTGGCCCGAAGCGGAACCTTTTGTATCACAGATAACGTCGGTGGAAGAATTGAATCTGGCTGTTTACAACCACCGCACAGGCCTGCCTTCGCCGACCGACCGACTGTTTCACGTAGGTGATAGCTGGCACTGTACCAGCCCTCAGTTGGGCCAGGGTGCAAACATGGCTCTGATTGACGCTGCCGCACTTGCCGCGGCTTTGGAACGGTCTGCATCGCTTTCGGAAGCGGGCGAAAGATACCGCAAGGCGCGTATGACTCATATCAGACTGTATCAGATGTTGAGCGTCATCTTCACGCCGCTTTATCAGTCTGATAGCCTACTCAAGCCGTTGATCAGGGATATTGCAATCCATCATTTTGCAAGGATGCCCTTCATTCGGCGATTCATCGCAAAAACGGTGTCTGGAAACCTGGCTTTGTCGATATGATGGCCAACAAGCTATCTTGCCTCGTGCCGTATCTGTTCATGATGGCGGATCACCTCATCGATGATGAAGCGCAAGAATTTTTCCGAGAATTCCGGATCGAGATTGGCGTCGCTGGCTAGCTGGCGCAAACGCGCGATTTGCTCTTTTTCCCGCGCGTTGTCGGCTGGGGGTAGATTGTTCTTCGCCTTATATTCGCCCACTGCCTGGGTTACCTTGAAGCGTTCGGCGAGCATGAAGACGAGCGCCGCATCGATATTGTCGATGCTTTCGCGAAATTGTTGCAGCTTTTTATCCATGATGTGTCGCCCGATTTTTACTCACCGAAAATATCGTCCCGCATGCGCGGAATGCAATTCCAGATGGCGTTATTTAACTTGCCTTATCCCTAGTGACTTGCCACATCCGGTGCAACATGTCAGCAACGGTCCATCATCTAGGGCGGGACACCGCACCTTCGCTTGAACCTCTCATGTCGCTGGTCGCCAGCGACATGAATCAGGTCAACAGCGTGATTCTCGACCGGATGCAATCGGAAATACCACTCATTCCAGAACTGGCCGGCCATCTCATTGCCGGCGGCGGTAAGCGGATGCGTCCGATGCTCACCCTGGCAGCGGCCAAACTGATCGGATATCCCGGGGATCGCCACTTCAAGCTGGCGGCTGCGGTGGAGTTTATCCATACCGCCACCCTGTTGCATGATGATGTTGTCGACGGTTCGGATTTGCGACGCGGAAAAACCGCGGCCAACCTCATCTTCGGCAATCCGGCAACCGTGCTGGTCGGCGACTTCCTGTTCAGCCGTTCATTCGAGCTGATGGTCGAGGACGGCTCGCTGAAAGTATTGAAAATATTATCCAATGCGTCCGCCGTGATTGCCGAGGGCGAAGTTAATCAGCTGACCGCGCAGCGCAAGATCGAGACCAGCGAAGATCGCTATCTGGATATCATCGGTGCCAAGACCGCTGCCCTGTTCGCGGCAGCCAGCCGGATATCCGCGGTGGTGGCGGAGTGCGACGAGGCGATCGAGCTGGCGCTCGACAGCTATGGCCGCAATCTGGGCATCGCCTTCCAGCTTGTCGATGACGCGATCGACTATAGCTCCGACCGGGAAACCATGGGCAAGGATGCCGGTGATGATTTTCGCGAGGGCAAGGTGACCCTGCCGGTTATTCTGGCTTATTCACGGGGTAGCGAGGAAGACCGGAAATTCTGGAAAGACGCGATTATCGGGCACAAGAGTTCGGACGACGATCTTGCCCGGGCGACCGGCCTGATTCGTTCGACCGGCGCGATGACGGATACGATGTCGCGGGCCCGCCACTATGGCCAGAGAGCCATCGATGCGCTCGGAACCTTTGCATCGGGAAAAGCGAAAGATGCTATGACCGAAGCGGTTGAATTTGCGATTTCCCGCGCTTATTGAGGCGGTTCAGGACAGGAACAGAAAATGGCCGCAAGAATTTATCAAAACCCCAGAAATGCAATGCAGTCGGGCCGGGCCCTGACCGACAAATGGGTGCTGGAATTTGAACCGGCAGAACCGCGCAAGCCCGATCCCCTGACCGGCTGGGCCGGCTCCGGAGATACCCAGCGCCAGGTACATCTGACGTTTGATTCGTGTGATGCGGCAAAGGCCTATGCAGACAAGCATGCCATTGCCTACGCGATCATTCCGACGCCACAAAAGACCATGAAAATACAGGCTTACGCCGACAATTTTCGCTAGCGCTGTTCCTGCCTTTGCAGGAATATATTCAGGGCAGTTGCAACAGCAACAGCAGCCGGACATCAATCCCGGCACCTTCGCTGCGTTTCCGGGCGACAAATTCCTCCAGCTCGGACAGCGCGATCCGGTGGACGGTTATATTCTCGCCATCGACACCGCCGCCATTACCAACTCTGGTCAGACCTTTCGCCCTGAACAGCGAGAAACTCTCGGAGACCATGCCGGGCGAAGAATAGAATTCGCCACAATCTTCCATGGTCGCTGCGCGATATCCGGTTTCTTCCTCCAGTTCGCGGATCGCGGCAACAGCGCTGTCTTCGTCGCCATTATCGTCATGATCGCCGACCAGCCCGGCCGGTAATTCGATGCAATTTCTGCCCAGTGGCACACGATATTGCTCGACCAGCAGAACATGACCCTCGTCAATCGCCAGAATGACCGCCGCCTTGATGCCGCGGCTGCGCGAAACATATTCCCATTTGCCTTCGCGCTTGGCCGTGATGAACCGGCCTTCCCACATGACTTCGACCTTTTGGTCCTGGTTGTTGCTCAAAGTTCGATCAGCCGGTCGGGCAGTTCGTTCGGATTCTGGTGGGTCTTGGGGAAATGTTCGGCCAGGACCAGGCCCATCTGGCGGACCGCTTCCGCCATGCCTTCACCCGGCGCGCCAGCGCGCACCAGATCGATCATCGCGATCATGGCATCGCCCCATATTGCTGGCTCGACCTTGGCGGCAACCGCTTCGTCCGCCACGATTTCCGCGCGATGTTCGCGCATCGACAGGTAGAGCAATATACCGGTGCGTCCAACGGTGCGATGATCGGTCGAGACCCGGAACAGGGATACCGCGCGCCGACGGACCCGCGCTTTCTTGATCGGCGAGGGGACCAGAGCGAACAGCAGTGGCTTCCAGATCAGGATCAGCCGTGTGCCGAAAAATTTCAGCGCGGCAAAGACGAACAGCGTCCAATAGGGCAGGGCAGTAATCCCGCTCCAGCCGCCGGCTAGCCAGTCGATAATGTGCAGATAGACTTCCGGAAACAGGCTCACCACCAACAATGCCGTCAAAGCGACCAGCCCGGATATCGCCCAGGCAACATCGCCATAGGAATCCGACTCGCCGGTCACGATGGTGACGATTTCACCATCGGTCGACTTTTCCGCCAGAGAGACTGCGGACGTCACGATCTTGTGATCCTGCGGCGTAAACTGGTTCACTTTTCCCATTACCAGCCTCCCGAGGCGCCGCCGCCGCCAAAGCTGCCGCCGCCTCCGCTGAAACCGCCGCCGAATCCGCCACCGCTGCTGCCGCCACCGCCCCAGCTGGATCCGCCGCCCCAGATGACAACCGGACCAGACCCCCGGCGATAGCGTTTGCCACCGCGGTTGGAGAACATCGGAATGATTACGAAGAAGACCAGAATGAAAATCCAGAAGATGATCAGGCCAATATTCTCGCCGTCGCCCTCGCTGGATTGCTGTTCCGCGTCTTTTGCGATCAGACGCGCTTCGTCTTCGGGCAGGGTGAGTTGCGATGAGATTCGGTCCACGCCGGCAATGATGCCACCCGCCATATTGCCATCACGAAACTGCGGCAGGATATCATTCTGGATGATGATACTCGACAGTGCATCCGTCATGATGCCTTCCAGGCCATAGCCCACCTCGATACGGACCTTGCGTTCGTTGGGCGCGACCAGGAGAATCAGGCCATTGTCCTTTTCGGTCTCGCCTGCGCCGTCCTGGCCGATACCCCAGGTCCGGCCCAGCCGATAGCCATAATCGGCAATATCATAGTCTTCGAGGCTGTTGACCGTTGCCACGACAAGCTGCCGGTTGGACTGGGTTTCCAGCGCCTCCAGCTTGGCGGTCAACGCTGCCTCCTGAGCCGGATCCAGCAAATTCGCCTGATCGATCACGCGGCCGGTTAGCTCAGGGAAGCTCTGGGCAAAAGCCGGGCCGGCGATTACCAGAAAGGCAAGCGCGAGACCGGCAAGTACCGTCTTCAAAGGTAGAACGGATCGCAGTGCGAACACCTCTAGAATTTCACTTCGGGTGCTTCTTCCGCGCCTTCCGTGGTTGCCTGAAACGGAGTCATCGGTTCTGCACCGTGAATGATTTTCGCGCCAATAATGTCGGGGAACGTACGGATCGTCGTATTATATTGCCGGACCGCTTCATTATAGTCACGGCGGGCGACATTGATCCGGTTCTCCGTGCCTTCCAGCTGGCTCTGGAGCGCGAGAAAATTCTGGTTCGACTTCAGATCGGGATAAGCTTCCACTGTGGCCATGAGGCGCCCTAGGCCTTGCGATAGCGCGCCTTGTGCTGCAGCAAATTCCTGAACTTTGGCGGCGTCACCAAGATCATCGGCATTGAGCTGGATGGACGTGGCTTTCGCCCGGGCTTCGACCACGGCGGTCAGTGTGTCCTGCTCCTGAGTCGCGAACCCCCTGACCGTTTCCACCAAATTCGGGATCAGGTCGGCGCGGCGCTGGTAGCTGCTTTCCACATCGGCCCATTTCGCCTTGGCATTTTCTTCCGCTGTCGGCACGCTGTTGATTCCGCAGGCACTGAGCGACAAGGCCACTGCGGGCACCATCAGAAATTTGATCCATTTATTCAGCATGTTCGAATATCCTCCATCCGCACGGCGACGCACCGCTCCATTTGTAAAAAATAGGCGTCTGAGGCTCGTTTTGCAACGGCTTGGCTCGACAATTCGACAATTTTCATACATTTGATCAAACTGGGAAAAGGGAAGGAATATGTAATGATAGGCGAATTTAGGGCATTCATCCTCAAGGGCAACGTTCTCGATCTGGCCGTCGCCGTAATAATCGGCGCCGCCTTTGCCTCGATTACGACATCGCTGACCGAAGACGTGCTGATGCCGATTGTCAGCGCGATTATCGGCGTTCCCGACTTTTCCGGCCTGTTCCTGCTGCTCGGTTCGCCGCCAGCCGATTACGCGGGCTCGATGACCGATTATGCCGCGCTGAAGGAAGCGGGCGTGCCGATGCTCGGCTGGGGCCAGTTTCTGACCGTGGTGATCAATTTCGTCATTCTGGCGTTTATCATCTTTCTGATCGTCCGCTATGCCAACAAGCTGATGGAAAAGGAGGAGGCGGAGGCCCCGCCCGCAGGACCCAGCGAAATAGATCTGCTTGTCGAGATTCGGGACAGCCTGAAAAAGCCGTGATTCCCGGTCACTGGTTCGGCGCATGACCGAGCACGATATGTCGGCCGCAAAATACGCTTCATAACAGGGGTGATTTTTGCTCGGGAAATTTCCGGCAAACCCCTTGCATATGGTCAAAATAACCGCGCAAATCCTAAATAATAACCATTATATTACAATGGGATGACTAATTTGTGCATTTTTTGAGATACATTGAAAAATTTCAATCCTATAGGCCCGCTCGGCTGGTTTGATTCGCAGCCTTTTTAAACGACGATATGGGGACTAATTATTATGCGTAAATTCGCTGTTCTGGCTGCATCCGCAGCTGTATTCGCTCTGAGTGCCTGCAATGCTCCAGCTGAAGAAGCTGTTGTAACCGACGAAGTTGCAACCGAAGAAGTTGCACCTGCTGAAGATGCAATGGCTGTTGAAGAAGTTGCTCCTGCAACCGACGAAGCGACCGCTGAAGCTGCTCCTGCAGACGAAGCTGCTGCTCCTGCAGAAGCTGTTGCCGAGTAAGCTCGCAATATCTGGATATCCCTTTGGGGAACTAGAGAAGGGTCAACCGGGAAACTGGTTGGCCCTTTTTTTATCGAGAGTCGGGAACCAATCCGGCTTTGGCCTGTTGGTGACAGCGAGGGGCCGATTCTGCTCCTTCAAATCTACGAGGGATTGATATGCGTAAATTGATGATTTTGACCGCTTCCACTGCTGCTCTGGCACTGACTGCCTGTGCACAGGAAGACACTAGCGGCGCGGAAACCGCAACCGAAGTACAAGCCCAGGAAGCTGAGATGGAAGCCGACCGGCTTGATGAAGCTGCGGACAATGCGACCACCGAAGCAGGCGAAGAAATGATGGAAGACAAGGCTGCGGCCATGGAAGACAAGGCCGATGCTCTGGAAGACAAGGCTGACGCAGAAGAAGGCGTTCTGGCCCAGTAATCACGAATTCCCTTTGGGGAACTAGAGGAGGGTCAACCGGGCAACCGGTTGGCCCTTTTTCTCGTCTGTGCACTGTTCATTCAGAAATATATCCCTATATAGGAAGCGTCCGTTTCGGCGGACTATGGTGATAAATGATGGCGTGTAATAGACACTACGGACCCGGGGGCAGTACCCGGCGGCTCCACCATTTCAGGCGGTTTGCAGCGATGCGATACGCCTTTGTTGATGGGGCCGAACTAGGATCGACGGGTGTTCAAAGGCGTTGTTTTTGCCCGGCCTGAGTATGCCGTGATTGCTCAAAACCTATAAGTGCAAACGATAACGAAGCACTCGCTATTGCTGCCTAACCCATTGACCTCACGGTCATAAGTTAGAAAGCTACGCGCGGTTGAACCCACCGGGCAACAGAAGGGAATTCAGCGGTTTGGAAGGCACCGGGCAACAGAAGCCTTCCACTTTCACGAATGTGTAGAGCAGATCATGCGGTCCGGTGCAGTTCGCATCCGCCGGTTAATATTCGGAACTGTAGATCCGGTTGAGCTCGATCGCCTCGATCATCTTGGCACCGGCCATGAATACTGCGCCGGTCGCTGCCAGAAACAGCATTTTTCCACCCCATCCGGGATATTGGATCATATAATGCTGTCCCCGGGCCACCGCGCCGGTGGCGAGGGCATAGGTGATGAGAAAGGCCTCGAACTTGGTTTTGATTATGAACAGCCGTTTGAACTTTTTCCACATGACAGTACCGTAGCAAGCGTCATGCCAAGTGCAGAAAACCGGTACTTTCCGGAAAAAAATATGGTTAACTGTAAGTTAACCCGACAGCTGCAGCAGTTTAGCGATCCAGCTCGGAAAGTCGGCAAATATCCAGCAGCCGGGTTCTGGCCTCGTGAATGGAAGCGATCAGGTCCGGATCGGAAAGCTGGTCGGGATCGATCGATTTTGGCCAATATTCGGCTACCGTCTTGGCAATTTCGTCCAGCTTCTGTGTGGTTGCCATGAATCGCTCGTCGATCTTTGCCGGATCGGCGACCACGCGCAGGCGCAAACAGGCGGGGCCACCGCCATTGGCCATCGATTGTCTGACATCGACCGGGCAGAGCCGCCGGATCGGACCATTGCCGGCAATCAGTTCCTGCAAATAGGCCCAGACCGGAGCGTTGGCTTGCGCCTCGGTCGGCAGGATCAGCGCCATGCCGCCCTCACCGGGCAAACTAACCAGCTGGGCGTTGAACAGATAGGAAGCGATCGCATCTTTCAACCCAACCTTGTCTGCCGGCACTTCGATTATCTCTGCTTCCGGCAAACGGTCCCGCAATTCCTGGTAAACCCTTGCTGAATCTTCAAAGGCCTGTTCATGGGTAAACAGCACATGCTCGTTTGCGACAGCGACCACATCATTGTGAAAGGCACCCGCGGCAATCGCCTGTTCGGATTGCTGGACAAACAGAACGGACCGGGTTTGGTTCAGGCGCGATACGGCTTTCGACGCTTCGATATGCTGACGTGCGGGAAAGGGTCCGCCAGACACGCCGTAGACAAAGATCTCGATGCCGGCGCTATCGTGGCTGGCACAAACTCGCATATGATTGGCCGCACCTTCGTCGCCAAAGGGTGGCGGGACCGGCGCATGCACGGCAAAATGGTCTGGATTGGCAAATGCAAGCCGAAGTTGCTCGAGCGTCCCCGTCCATTCATGGCTGCGATGCGGCATGGTCTGCAAATTGGCGACGGTCAGGTGGCAAAGTCCATCGATTGTGTCGGGCGCGGGCGAGACTGTCGCGGCATTGGCCGCCCACATCGAGGAAGCGGACAAGGCCGCTGCGCGCAAATGCGGTTCGGCGGTGGCGACTGTCGTCCCGAGATGTGTCAGCCAGGCCATGTTCGGCCGGTCCAGCGGCATGAAAAAACCCTGTGCCAGACCGAGATCGAGATTGTGCCGCATCTTGGCGATGCCCTGTAGCGCCGCCTCGCGCGGATAGGCGGTTTCTCCGGCATTGGTCGAGGAGGCAATATTGCCAAGGCTCAGCCCCGCATAATTATGGCTTGGCCCGATAATGCCATCGAAATTGATTTCAACCAGCGCGCTCATCGCGGCACATGCCAGATCGTGTCGCCGACGCCCAGCCCCAGAGTTTCGGCGGCTTGCGAATCGATGGAAACACCCTCGTCATTTTGCGTGATCATCGCATATCCGGCCTGGAAGCTATCCAGAGTGCCGCTGGAGATGATCGACTTGGTCTCGCCGTCCGTAATCGCAGTGATCATTGCTGAATTTGAATTGCGAATGCTGGTCACATCGTTGGTTTTGGCCACCATTGTTGGCCCACCGTCAAAGATATCGACATAGCCGTCATAGGAGAAATTTTCATTTTCCAGCATGCGCATCGCTGCCCGCCCGCTGGTGTGGGGCACACCGATCACGTTCCGTGCGGATTCGCTCAGCATGGCGGTATAGATCGGGTGTTTCGGCATCAGGTCGGCGATGAACTGGTTACCGTGGATGGCGTTGAAATAATCGGCTTCCTGAAAACTCATGCCGAAAAAACGCCCTGCAAGGCCGTCCCAGAAGGGCGATCCGCCGGCCTCGTCGATTACGCCGCGCAATTCGGCAAAAATCTTGTCGCCGAAACGCGAGCGGTGTTCCTTGATGAACAGATAGCGGCTGCGCGCCAGCAACATACCGAGTCCGCCGGCGCGTTCACCCGGATGCAGGAACAGGCCGCCGACCTCGCTCGCTCCTTCCAGATCGGTGACCAGACTGAGCATCTGGGCGCTGAACGTGCGTTCCAGTTCCTTGCTGGTCTGCGACAGGGTGCTTAGTCGATAGGAATAAAAGGGCCAGGTCTGCCCGACCTTGGTGAACAGTTGCGAGGTGCCCCGCACCGCTCCGGTTACGACATTCTCCAGCACCATGATGAACAGATCGTCACCCTGCTCCTCCGTATCCCGCTGGTAGGCGCGTTCGGACCGCTCCAGCTTGGCGGTCAGCGAGTCCCGATCTGCGGGCAGGTTGGTAAAACCACCACCGGTCAGTTTCGCCATTTCGTACAGATGCTGCAGATCGTCGATCCGCGCCGCGCGTATCCGGAAACTCATAATCCTCCCTTTTCGGCGATCCGCATGATCGTCAGCGCCGACAATTGTGTCCGTTCGACCAGACTTTCCGTAATCAGATATTCGTCAGAGCTGTGGATCGCTCCGCCTCTGACACCCATAGTATCGACGACGGGAATACCGCAAGCCGCGATATTATTGCCGTCACAGACTCCGCCGGTGCCGCGCCAGTTGATATCGAGCCCCAGTTCCGCCCCGCATTGCCTGACGAGACCAAACAGCTTTGCTGCCTGGGGATCGATTGGTTTCGGTGGCCGGCCAAAACCGCCATGACAATGCACACCGAGGTCATGGGTCGTGGCGATGGCCTTGACGAGCTTGTCGAGCGCCTTCTGGGCCTCGGCCTGATCCTCGAGCGACTTGGGCCGGAAATTGACGCGCAATATGGCATGATCCGGCACCGCATTATTGGGACCGCCGCCGTCGATCTTCGCCGGATTGATGCTCAGGCCATCGCGGTGCAGTGCTTTCAGCCGCAATGCCATGTCGGCCGCCGCGACCAGCGCATTGCGCCCTTCGTCCGGATTGCGACCGGCGTGGGCGCTCTTGCCGGTAAAGATGATCGAGAAATTGCCGCTGCCACCGCGTTCGCCCGCCAGCGTCCCGTCGGGCAGGGCGGGTTCGTAGGTGAGCGCCGCCGTCTTGCCTTGTGCGAGCCGTTCGATCAGCGCCGCAGATGATCCGGAGCCCACTTCCTCGTCGCTGTTGATCATCACATCATAGCCGATCCGTTCGGCATATTCGCTCTGCTCGAGCAATTGCAGCGCGCCGAGCATGACCGATAGGCCGCCCTTCATGTCGGCAAGGCCCGGGCCGTTCAAAATGCCGCTTTCCAGCTCGACGATCTGCTGGAAGGGGTGATCGGCGGGGAAGACGGTATCCATATGGCCGGTCAGCAGGATGCGAACCGGCGCTTCCGGGCGTACCGAAGTGACCAGATGCCGGCCGTGCTTTATCTGATCGACCGTGCCGTCCGCGCGGACCATCTCGACGGGTTCGGGGTCGACCAGGCTGGTCTCTCCCGGCAAGACAGAAAAGGCCTTTGCGAGCATTCCCGCGACGGTCGCCAAGCCATCAAGATTGGTGGTGCCGCTATTGATCTGCGCCCATTCAAGCGTGCGCGGCAATAACGGTAGTTCAATCGCCTGTGCCAGCGCCACGTGTTCGGGGAAGGAATTCGCTTTCATCTGAAACCGATAGCATTTGAAATCGTTTATCGTAACCCGTTTATCATGGCTATTCGATGTTCCATGTCACAGGCTCTGCGCCTCTTGGACAAGCGTTTTGAGACCGTCCCGAATTTCCTGCCACACTCCAAGCTCCTCCTCCCTCGATTCTGGAACAGTGCTGGAAATAACCTCGATGGCAGCATCAATCAGTCCGCCAAACCGTTCATTCGAAACATTCAAGGCATGTTCGTGATGCGGCACGGTGCTTCCGAACATGATCCGGATTTCTTCTGGCCTGTCATACCAGTTCATCAGGCAATAGATTATGCTTTCGACCATTTCGGCCTCCAGTTTGACGCTGTTGCCCAAACCATGTTCTTCAAATGAAATTTTCGCTTGCGGATGATGAGCATAATATTGCGCCATTACCGGCCCCGTCACATCTCCCAAAAGTTCTGCAGCCCGCTCGAGGCTGTTCTCCAGAAGTTCATTTTTCCGTTCGGTTTGCATATGCCTCCGTGCTTGAGCCAATGGGATTGGGTCGGCAGTGACTCAATTCTGCCATTTACAAAAGGAAAGCACAGCGCCATATCCGCCATAATTCCTCCCCGGGCTATCTGCAAATAGGCACTGACCCAGCTTCAAGCATCGAACAGAGCCATAACATTTGAACGAGGAAAAAACATGTCGAAATACGTCAGCCAGAACGGTATCCAGATCGCGCAGGAGCTGTTTGATTTTGTCAATGACCGGGCCTTGCCGGACACTGGCGTGGACGGCGCAAAATTCTGGCAGGAATTTTCCCAATTGCTCGGCAGATTCGCGCCCCGCAATGCAAAGTTGCTGGCGAAGCGGGAAAAGCTGCAAACGCAGATTGATGCCTGGCATATCGATCACAAGGGACAGCCGATTGATCAAAACGAATATCAGACCTTTCTGAAGGACATCGGCTATCTGGTTGAAGAACCGGAAGCTTTTTCCATCACGACGGAAAATGTCGATCCCGAAATCGCAAGCATGGCCGGACCGCAACTGGTAGTACCTTCGCTCAACGATCGCTTCGTTCTGAATGCCGCTAACGCCCGCTGGGGCAGCCTTTATGACGCTTTTTACGGGACCGATGCCCTCGACGCTCCGCCTGCCAAACCGAGTGGCTATGATCCGCAGCGCGGGGCAGCCGTTATCAAGGCGGCAAAGGCTTTTCTCGACGAAGCTTTTCCTCTGTCGAGCGGATCATGGACCGATTATGCCGGTGGCGAGCCCGGTTTGGCCGATCCGTCACAGCTGGTTGGCCGTAACGGTAAGTCGCTGCTGCTCAAACATAACGGACTGCACGCCGAAGTCGTCATCGATCCTGCCCACCCGATCGGCAAGGATGATCCGGCCCATATCGCCGACGTGGTGATGGAAGCGGCGCTGACCGCGATTATCGACATGGAAGATTCGGTCGCGGCGGTGGATGCCGAGGACAAGGTGCTGGCTTACAGCAACTGGCTCGGTCTGATGCGCGGCGATCTTGACGCGTCTTTCGAAAAGGGCGGCAGGACGGTTGAGCGCAAAGCCAATCCGGATCGCGATTATGTTGATCTTGTCGGCAACGCCTTCACCCTGCCGGGCCGCAGTCTGATGTTTGTCCGCAATGTCGGCCACCTGATGACCAATCCGGCGGTTTTGCTGGCCGACGGCTCGGAAGCGCCGGAAGGCCTGCTCGACGGCGTGTTCACCAGCCTGATCGCGATGCACGATATCAAGGGACTCGGCGATCTGCGCAACAGCCGCGCCGGCTCGATCTATATCGTAAAACCGAAAATGCACGGGCCGGAAGAATGCGCCTTTACCAATGATCTGTTCGATGCGGTGGAAGATCTGCTCGGTCTCGACCGCAACACGATCAAGGTCGGCGTGATGGATGAGGAGCGCCGGACATCGGCCAATCTCGCCGCCTGCATCCATGCGGTGAAGGACCGGGTCGTGTTCATCAACACCGGCTTCCTCGACCGTACCGGCGACGAAATCCACACCTCGATGCAGGCCGGCGCGATGCTGGCCAAGGGCGATATCAAGAAAAGTGACTGGATCACCGCTTACGAACAGCGCAATGTTGCCATCGGTTTGGCCTGCGGCATGTCCGGCAAGGCGCAGATCGGCAAGGGCATGTGGGCTGCGCCAGACATGATGGCGGACATGATGGAACAGAAGGTCGGCCACCCGATGACCGGTGCCAACACCGCCTGGGTACCCAGTCCGACCGCTGCGACGCTGCACGCGATCCATTATCACCGGGTCAATGTCTTCGACCGGCAGAAGGAAGTCGCGGGCGAGGGCATTGCGCCGCTCGAAAAGCTCCTGACCATTCCGCTGGCCGATGGCCACAACTGGTCGGACGCCGAAATCGAACACGAATTGGACAATAATGCACAGGGCATATTGGGCTATGTGGTTCGCTGGATCGATCAGGGCATCGGCTGCTCCAAGGTGCCTGACATCAACGATGTCGGACTGATGGAAGACCGCGCCACCTTGCGTATCTCGTCGCAGCATATGGCCAACTGGATGCTGCACGGTGTCTGTTCGGCGGAACAGGTCGATGCCGCCCTGCTGCGGATGGCGGCCAAGGTCGACGGCCAGAACGAAGGCGATCCGTTCTACCGGCCAATGGCACCGAATCCGGACGCCAGTCTGGCATTTCAGGCCGCGCGTGATCTGGTGTTCAAGGGAGTCGAGCAGCCGAGCGGCTACACCGAGCCGCTGTTGCACGCCTATCGGCGCAAGCTGAAGGCTGCGGGCTAGGTCGCCGGGGAAAGCAAGCGGGCGATCGCAACAAATTCGTCCACGCTCACCGTCTCGGGTCGCCTGGCACTGTCGATGCCCAGGCTTTCCAGAGCATCCAGCGCTCCGGCCATACCTTTCAGGCTCTGCCGGAGCATCTTGCGCCGCTGACCAAAGGCCGCCTGGGTGAGATGCGCCAGAACCTCCGGTTCAACCCCTTGCGGCTGCGCCTTCGGAACCAGATGTACAATGGCCGACATCACTTTCGGCGGCGGTGTGAAAGCGGAACGGTGCACGGTCATCGCCAGCTTGGCCTCGCATCGCCACTGCGCCAGAATTGACAGGCGACCGTAAGCCTCGCTGCCTTCGCTGGCGACAATCCGGTCAGCGACCTCGCGCTGGAACATTAGCGTGAGAGACTGCCATTGCGGTGGCCACTCGGGTTCCGACAGCCATTTGATCAGCAAGGCCGATCCCACATTGTAAGGCAGGTTGGAGACGATATGGAAAGGATCATCGAACAGGCTGGCCAGATCAATTTTCAGCGCGTCATCATCAATGACAGCGAGTTGGCCGGGAAAATGCTCGCCCAGCTCGGCAAGAGCCGGCAGACAGCGGCGATCCCGTTCAACCGCGGTCACCTGTGCACCCGCCTGCAATAGCGCCCGGGTCAGGCCGCCCGGGCCAGGGCCCACTTCGAAAACCTTGTGTCCGTCGAGATCACCGGGAACCGCCGCGATCCGGTCGAGAAGTTGCATGTCGAACAGAAAATTCTGACCGAGCGCCTTGTTCGCGGAGAGGCCGTGTTTCTTGATTATCTCCCGCAGCGGGGGCAAGGCAATATGCGGTTTCAACTGCGGTAAATCTGGCGATTGGCAACCGCAGTCGCCGCCATCTGGATCGCGGCAATCATGGAACGCGGATCGGCAATATCTTGGCCAGCGATGTTAAAAGCCGTGCCATGGTCGGGCGATGTCCGCACAATTGGCAGCCCCAGGGTGATATTGACGCCGTCAAAAAAATGCAGCGTCTTCAGGGGAATCAGCGCCTGATCATGATAAGGACAGAGCGCAACGTCATATTTGCTCCGCGCCTCCTCGTGGAACATGGTATCGGCCGGAAGCGGATCGCTTATATCCATTCCCTGCTCTCGAAGCTTGTCGATCGCAGGACGCATGATCCGCTGTTCTTCGTTGCCGAGATTGCCGTTTTCCCCAGCGTGCGGGTTCAGGCCGGCGATTGCGATGCGTGGTTTTTCCACGCCAAAATTGCGGATCATCGCTTTTTCAGCAGCCCGGGCACAGGAAATGATCAGTTGCTCGGTAAAATGCTCCGGTACGTCTTTAAACGCGATATGCGTCGTCATGGGAATGACGCGCAGCGTCGGGCCGGCGAGCATCATTACGGCGTTTTCGCGGGCAATTCCGCAGCGTTCCGAAACAAATTCGGTCTGACCGGGATAGCGAAAGCCGATTTTGTAGAGCTGTGTCTTGGAGACGGGGGCAGTGATCACGGCTGCCGCATCCCCGGACCGGGCAAGCCCACAGGCTATTTCAAGAGCGTGGAGCGAACATTGTGCTCCGTCCAGTGTGGCTTCTCCAGGCGCTGCAGCAGCCGCCTCATGGATATGAAGCACCGGCAATGCCTGATGGAAAACATCTTCGGCTTCCATCGGCTGGCCGATTTTCTGGACCGGTATGCCGGCCAGATTTTTAAAGTCGGCAAAATTTCCGATTGCAAAAAACGGCTTGAGCC